>JAEEGK010000063.1_pt1 | contig 235390 bp, 187 predicted proteins | sample 8958771 | NCBI WGS metagenome assembly JAEEGK01 (sample SAMN16246547, study PRJNA631951) | gut metagenome | biome: gut microbiome; feature: rumen; material: SC-attached | host: Bos | place: Iran: Karaj | collected 2018-10 | reverse complement strand
TCAAAGACCGCTTCTGCATGCGGACCCGGAAGACACCCTTCCGAAGCCCTGCCCCCGGATTTTTTTCCGAAAGCGAGTGCAAAGGTACGACAATTCCGCGAACTGACAAAATTTTTCAGAGGTTTTTTTCATGAAAAACGCAACTTTTTTTCGGCACCCCCGGCAGAGGTACCTGTAAGGCGGGTGGCGGAAAGCACGAAAACGGCGGAGTTGTGCAAAAGAACAAAGAAAACTGCAAATTTCAGACTTCAGTCACTCCCCAAAAAGTACTAACATTTTTTAATTTTTCCACTCTACATAATACACTCACTCAACTGACTATAAACTTTATATTGTCTGTCAGATGTCAGAAAACATTATACATTATACATTTTACATTTTACATTATATATTATCTTCTGCCGCCATCTTCATTCCATCATCATTCACAACGTATGGTTCATTGATATGAACCTGAGGAGCAGAGTAATAGGTTTCTGCTGTATTCAGGAATTTATTCAAATACATCTTCAGTTTGTCTATCACGGTCTGTTTCTTCTCGCCGCTTTCTGGTAGGAACGGGTTCGATGGTGGCAGTATCTTAGCAATACCTGTTCCTGTTTCTGTCACATAACCATCTGCAAAAGCACGCTTCATGAAAGCTATAGTTTCAGCAGGTTTCAAATGCTCATCGTTAATGATGGTATCCAATTCTTCTTTCTTCTCTCGCTCGATATACTCTCCCCATTCTTCTCCTACATCCTTCCCATCCATTGGGGTCATCTGAGCAATGAATTTCTCAATCAAATCGCGCTTGTCGCGCATGTCAGGACTAGCATCCATCTGCTTGCGTATCTTTACGATAATCTCCTTGTCCTCGCAGTTCGAATCATGATACTGTTGCACAAGACTTAGAATATAGCGGATGTTTATCTGCACCTGCTTCACCAGCTCCATCTCGAACACGATGTCATCAGTAATAATCTCACGCTCTTTATCTCCGTTTTTAGGGTGGAACTCTTCATAGTAGGTATTATACCAACCCAGATAATCCTGATAACGCATCTCGTCGATCAGCTTGGCCTCTTCTGTGAAATCATCAAAGGCCGTCAATATGTTTCGGAGGCGCAGTATTTCTCCTATCAACTTAATGAATTCTTTCTTTTTCTCTTCGTCAAAGATATTAGGCATACCTTCTACAGGGAACAACTTCAAAAGACGCTCAATCAGTACCGTATATGGATCATGTAGATTTCCTCTGTCATCTAAGTATCCGTTGCTGTAGTAATCCTCAAAACTTTTCAGGAAGACCATTCCTGATGCATTCTCATCACCGAATATGGCTAGGCTCTTATTTGTAGCCTCTTCAAGGTTGCGGAAACATACGATATTACCGCAGTTCTTCACCGCATTCAGGATTCTGTTTGTACGACTGTAGGCTTGTAACAATCCATGCAGTTTCAGGCTCTTGTCTACCCAGAGCGTATTCAGCGTCTTTGCATCGAATCCTGTCAGGAACATACCCACCACAATCAGTATATCTATTTGCTTGTTCTTCATCCTGAGCGAAACGTCCTTATAATACGACTGGAATGAATCGCCGTCAGTAGAATAGCTGGTTCCAAAAGCTTCGTTATATTCTTTGATGGCCATTTCAAGCGCATCACGACTTTGCATATCAGGAGCATGTCCTACATCTTCAGGATTCTCATCACCTTCAAAGCCCCATTCGTCTTGTTCTTCCTCGTTACCGTTGAATGTGTAGATGGTCGCAATACGTAGATTGGGCGCTCCTGGCTCTGCTAACTGCTTCTTGAACTCATTGTAATATAGAATAGCTGACTTCACGCTGTCCACAGCGAAGATGCTGTTAAAACCTCGTGTCAGCACTCTCGTCTTTTCTTCATCTGCTCTATGCCCTTTCCTAATGACATCCTCTATGTTCGTCAGTTTGCTCATAGTATAGGCATCTGCACTTTGCTTGGTTTTCTCGGCAAAGTGTTCGATGATATAACGTGTCACGATGGCTATCCTGTGAGGATCGTGTAGCGCCTCTTCCGTATCGATGCCCCACACCTGTTTGCGCTCCACATCATCTTTCATTCGCATCGTGCGGTTATAGTCCACATGAAACTTCAGCACGTTCTTGTCTCTGATGGCGTTGATGATGGTATAGATATGCAGTGCTTTGGTTGGTTTTCCGTCTTTGTCAGGTTCGCCACCAAACATCTGAGCGGTCGTTGAGTATTTGCTGCTCGAACCAGCATTGATGGCGAAGATTGGGGTGCCTGTGAAGCCGAACATCAGGTATTTCTTCACCTTCCTTACAATCAATTTATGCATATCACCGAACTGACTACGATGACATTCATCGAATATCAATACGATGTTTTCCTTCGTCAGTATCTCACGCAGTTCCTCATCCTTGTCATAGATATTCGGCTTCATCAGGTTCGACAGTTTCTGTATTGTCGTGATGATGATGGTTGATGAGGTATCCTTCAATTGCTTCTGCAATATCCTTGCCGACGAATTGGAGTTGGCACAGTCTTTCTCGAAGTTGTCATACTCCTTCATCGTCTGATAGTCCAAATCCTTTCTATCTACGACGAACAGCACCTTCTTGATACCTTCCATCTTCGAGGCCAGTTGCGCCGTCTTGAACGATGTGAGAGTCTTACCTGAGCCTGTCGTATGCCAGATATAGCCACCTGCCTTAATAGTACCTTGCCATTTGTTATTGATAGCTGTTTGTATTCGTAGCAATATCTTCTCTGTTGCAGCAATCTGATACGGGCGCATCACCAGCAGTTGCTTGTCCACATTGAACACACAGTATTTTGTAAGGATGTTCAGGATGGTATGCTTGGCAAAGAAGGTCGTAGTGAAGTCTCTGATGTCAGTAAGCAGCGTATTTTCTTGGTCGCTCCAGTAACTCGTAAATTCAAATGTATTTCCATTTGTCTTATGTTTGCGAGGCCCGGCACCCGATTCCTGCTCCTTTGCGTAGCGTGTGGTATTCGAGTAATATTTTGTTTCTGTGCCGTTCGAGATGACAAAGATCTGAATGAAGTCAAACATCGCTCGTCCTGCCCAGAAGGAGTCTCGCTGATAGCGATTGATTTGATTGAACGCTTCCTTGATATCGACTCCTCTTCGCTTCAGTTCGATATGCACCAGCGGCAGACCATTCACCAATATCGTCACATCGTAGCGGTTCTTATAAGCCCCCTCTGCCACTTCGTATTGATTGATGACTTGCAGACGATTGTTATAGACATTATGCTTATCTATCAGTTTGATGTTCTTCGTCCGTCCGTCGTCCATCGTCAGATTCAGGATATAGCCCTTGCCTTGTATCATCTCCGTCTTATCGACAATACTCATCTGCTCGTTCGAAATCATAGGCAGCAGGCGCGCCCATTCGCTGTCGCTGAGGGTAACGTCGTTCAAGGCCTCCAACTGCTCACGAAGGTTACGAAGCAGCCCCTGCTCGTTCTTGACCATCAGGTACACATAGCCCTGACCCATCAGCTGGTCTATCAGGTCACGTTCCAGCCTGGCCTCACTCTGATAGCCACCATCAGGCTTAGCGACGACCTCGTAATGGGCCATCACCGTCGAGTGCTCTTGCTCTACTATGATTTTATAGTCGTCTGTCATAGGCAGTATGTTTTTTGCTAGTTCTTACTAGTATCACTAGTTCTAACTAGTTCTAACTAGTTCCTGCTAGTCCCTAGTCTCTCTCCCCCCTCGCTTTCATCAGTTCGGCCTGCAGATGCAGTTTCTCGCGCTCAAGTTCCTCGATGCGCTGCTCCAGAATCGGCACCTGCTGACGTAGGCGCTTGTTCTCGTCTCTGAGGCGCTGCAGCTCCTCGTCGATGCCTTTTCTGTAGCCTGTGCGAGCGGCATACATGCGTTCCTTGATGCCGCCTTGCGTCACGAATTGCTGGTCTAAGCCGCTCAGATAGGTCTTCATCATCCTGTCGGTCATGTGGAGCAGGGTCAGGGCGATGTTGCATATCTCTTCGTCGCCCCAACGACTGAAGAAGGGCTCGTAGTCGCTCACCTTGTTGTGCTTGCGACAGAAGCCCAGCATTTCGTCATAGCGTGGGTGCGAGGCTTCCCAGAATATCAGCCCTCTGGTGCGCAGGTAGTCCTCATAGTCGGCACGCAGCTCCTTCAGCGAAGCGCGGGCAACGTTGAGCAGCTTCAGCTGTGTCTCCGTCGATGTCATTCCGTCAGCAAGACCTTCGATGATGTTCTGCTTGCCTGAACGGGCTGCCTGTATCATCTGGTCAACGGTACGGTCGCCTTTGCTCGCGAGAAACCGCTTCGCAAAATGGAAGGTCAGTGCATAGAGCACCTCTGTCTTCTGATAGAAGTAGAGGTCCTGATACTGCACCTCGTTGAGCAGCACCTTCGGCAACGGCTTGGCGCCCATCGCATTCCTATCTTGGTCTGTCATCTTTTTCTCTTTCTTTTAATGATTAAAATCACTAGTTTACCTAGGCATACTAGTTCTAACTATCCTTCTCGCCATCTCTCTCAAACGTCAGGAGCTTGTTCCTGTAATATTCATATTGCTTTTCGCGCTGCTTTAGCTGCGCTTCTAGGTTCTGTATAGAGGCCTCGAAAGTATCAAGGATAGAGACAATGCGCTGCTGGTCGGAGAGAGGAGGGAGGGGGATTTTAAGATTTCCTAATTTCTCTTGAGAAATATTTGGCACAGAGCCTACACCAGCCAATCGTTTTACTGTAGATTGTATCGTGTAAGTGCCAAGAATATAATTTAAGAATTTAGAATCTATGGTGATATTTTTCAATACCACTAACTGAGGGTTTATGGTAGCTTCGCATGGCAATTCTTTTACCATAGCTACTTTACCAACCGTTGATCCCGTTTTACAAAATAAGATGTCACCATCATAAGTTTTTATTTCAGGTGATTCTTCGTATTTTTCCCAAGTAATATATGTACAACCTTTATACACCATTTGCCCGTTTTCTATATTACCTGGGCTCAACGAAATAACACCTTCCCCTTCTTCTACTTGATCTTCTCTTGTATATCCCCTAAAACCAATCCTTCCCTTTATCTCACACACCTCTCCCAACGTCTTCATTTCCACCCCAGGCTTTCCTTCGAGGTCGAGGAGTTGGTCACGGTAATATTCGTATTGTTTTCTTCGCTGGGCTATCTGCTCCTTTAGGTTGTCTATTGCAGAAGTGAAGGTATCAAGAATTCCCACTATCCGAGTCTGTTCTTCAAGAGAAGGGATGGGGATGGATAAATTATATAATCCTGTCATATCAACTGAAGCAAATCCTCCTTGATTTACATGTTGCTTACACCATTCGTCAACAATAAACATATAATAGTATACATATTTCATATCAACACTTTGCGAATAATTCTCTTTCAAAGAAAGATTTGTAAAACGTTGATTACATAAGAAATCCACCAAAACAAGAGCATGTTCTCCAATTGTTGCAGATGTAGCAAGAATGATTGAATTTGCTTTGAATAAACCCTTACCTTTTACTGCTTGTGGAGTAATATGCAGGTAAGAATCTGAAAGGATACGACCATTATCACGAATATCTTCCATCTTAAACCAAGGAATGATGCCATCTTTCCAAAATTGTTCATTTGATGTGGAAGGCGTGTAACCATTCCTTGTATTAAAAACCTCTCCTAATTTCTTCCACTCCACCATACTCTACTCTCCTAATTCTTTAATGATGGTTGCGATTTTGGCATTCAACTCATTGCCTTCCGCTACTAAGGTTTCGAGCTTTGCATTAACTTCCTCGATGTTTATTACTTCGCGAGTGTCTTCCTGCTCTACATAAGAGGATACACTCAGGTTGCAATCGTTCGCCAAGATGTCGTCGTTCTTTACCAGACGGGCAAGGTATTGCTCGTCCTTGCGAGCCTCATATAGCTCCATGATCTTGTCCTGATGCTCTGGAGCCAAGAGGTTCTTATTGCCATTCTTCACAAAGAGTTTGCTGGCATCAATAAAGAGCACATTGGCATCCGTCTTCGCACTTCGCTTCAGCACGATGATACAAGTAGCAATACCTACACCAAAGAAGAGATTTGCAGGCAACTGAATGACGGTATCTACGAAGTTGTTCTTAATGAGATATTGGCGAATTTTCTTTTCATCACCGCCGCGATACAACACGCCTGGGAACTCTACGATAGCAGCAGTACCTCGCTCACTGAGATGCCAAAGCATGTGCATGGTGAAAGCCAAGTCGGCTGCACTCTTGGGAGCCAGTACACCAGCAGGGGCGTAACGCTCATCATTGATAAGTATGATATTATCTTTACCATCCCACTTCAACGAGTAAGGTGGATTGCTGACAATAGCATCGAATGGTGCATTCTGCATGTGTTGTGGATGAAGCAAGGTATCTTCAAGGGCAATATCGAAGTTGTCAAAGTTCACATGATGCAGGAACATGTTGATACGGCAGAGGTTGTAAGTCGTGGGATTCTTCTCCTGACCATAGTATTTTAGGTTTGGATTTTTCTTTCCTACTGTCTTGGCAAATTTCAACAGCAATGATCCAGAGCCACAAGCTGGGTCATATACCTTTTGGATGTTGGGATTGTTCCAAGATGCAAGGCGTGCGAGAAGTTCGCTGACTTGCTGGGGTGTGAAGAACTCTCCGCCACTCTTGCCGGCTTCTGAGGCATACATCTGCATCAGGAACTCGTATGTGTCACCAAAAGTATCATTGTCTGTATTATCATACTTTGAACCCAAATCCATCTGTGCCACAGTCTTCAAGACCTTAAATAGAAGTTGGTTGCGAGCAATGACCGTTGCGCCTATCTTGGTGTTATCTACAGCAAAATCACTGAAGAGCCCTTTCAAGTCAGCCTCTGATGGCATACCAACAGCAGAAGCCTCAATGTCATCGAATATCTGGGAAAGGCGTTCATTGAGATTCTCGTCACCTTCACTATTTTTTATCACATTTTGGAACAATTGCGAGGGCAGGATGAAATACCCCTTCTCCTCTACCATCTTCTGACGTATCTTCTCAGCCATCTCGTCGCTGATGGTAGCATAGTCGAAGTCAGGCTGTCCTGCCTCCTTCATCAGTCCGTGTATGTAGTCACAGATATTCTCTGATATAAAGCGATAGAAAATCGACCCCAGGACGTATGCCTTAAAATCCCAGCCATCCACGCTGCCACGCAGGTCATTCGCTATCTTCCATATCGTCTTGTGCAGTTCCGCACGTTCTTGCATTGTTGCCATTATCTTATTAGTTATTAATTGGCAAAGATAATAATTAATTACCATATACCATTTATCATTTCCTATTTTTTTAATGAAACAGGAGAGTTTTATCTGGAATTGTCAAGAATATAGGGGAAAATGAAGGGATGAATTTATACTGTCAGAAATTTGAATCGATTCAACTCATCAATTGAATCGATTCAATCGATCGAATGAATCGATTCAAGTTTTGAACACCTATATTTAATAGTTTAGAGATAAGTGAGTCATGTAAAAACAATATGGGTTATAGGTTATTGATTTTTTAGGTTAATTGATTCGTAGGTTAAGAGGTCTAAGGTCATTTCGACAGGCTCAAGATGTATCTAAAGTCTAAGGTCTTAATAGCATAGGGACGGTCAGCCGATTCAAAAGGGAAGATGAGCCGGCTGCGAAGGGAAAATGCCTAAAGGCGCACTATCGTTTGCCTAAAGGCACTTTATCATTTGGCTTTAGGCAAATGGTCGTTTGCCTTTAGCCAAATGACGTTGCAAAATTAAATCCAACGTATTTTGGGGGTGTTAATAGGAAGCGTAAATATAGTGCAAAGATACAAAATAATTACGTGTTTTCCAAATCTATTGCAGGAAAAAATGTAATATTATGGGAAAAGTCGTGTATTTCGATGTATGGTATTTTGCCAATTCAACAAAAAGCTGTACCTTTGCAGCAAGAGTTCCCGCCACGCCTCCTTACAATGCGTACTACGGCGGGATTTCGTTTGTACAAGTGTAGGAGTATCGATATCTGAATCGAGAAAAGGAACAAGGAAGTGGAATCACGTAAGGAATTGGTTTGGAAAATAGCGAAGCTGGGCGTCCCGTTGATTGTTGGACAACTGGGACTGGTGCTACAGTCGTTTGCCGATACGATGATGGTGGGTCAATACGGAACGATGGAACTGTCGGCATCGGGCTTTGTAGGCAACATCTTCAATCTGGCGATTTTCTTCCTGTTGGGTATCTCATTCGGCACCACTCCTGTGGTGGGAGCGCTGTTCAGCCGGAACAATTATCGCGGAACTGCCCGTGTCTTTCGTGAAAGTTTGTTGGTGAATATCGCAGCGGGGGGGTTGGTCTCTTTGTTGCTTACAATGCTGTATGTAAACATCGACAAACTGGGGCAGCCGGTAGAGTTGCTACCTCTGATTCGCCCTTATTTCCTGGCTCAACTGGCTTCGATACTATTCCTTGCGGTATTCAACTCGATGAAGCAATTCTCGGACGCATTGGGACGTACTCGTACTCCGATGTATATCATGCTGATATCGAACGTGCTGAACGTGGTGTTGAACTACATCATGATTTTCGGTGCTGCAGGATGTCCTGAGATGGGGTTGCTGGGTGCCGGTATAGCGACGCTGATAGCGCGTGCATTCATGCCGATAGCGATGGGTGTGATACTGATGAGCCGTTCGTATAAGGCATATATCAGGCCCGAAACGACAGAAAGGGCGATTGGGTTGACACGCTTGGGAATGGTTCACCTGACAATGCTGGGGCTGCCTATTGCCATCCAGTTGTGTTTGGAAGCATCGTCGTTCAATATTGTAGCGCTGTTTATGGGATGGCTGGGCACGATTCCGCTTGCTGCCCATCAGGTGATGTGCACCATCTCGACGCTTTGCTTCCAAGTGCTGTATGGTATCGGTGGAGCAGCTTCGATTCTGGTGAGTCAACATCGAGGGCGAAACGACTGGATGAGGTTGAAACGTACGGTGAAAACGGCATATGTGATGGCTCTATGCTGTGCGGTAATGATGACGACCCTCATCATCGTGTTCTTCAGTCCGTTAGCATCGCTATTCACGACCAGCGAAGGGGTTGTCAACACGCTGTACACGATGTTGCCGTGCTTTATCGTCTATCAATTGGGCGACTGTACCCAGATTCTATTTGCTAATGTTTTACGAGGGATAGAAGCGGTGAAACGGATGATGCTCTATGCCTTCATCGCCTATATTGTGGTCAGCCTTCCTCTGAGTTATATATTTGCTTTCGTACTGGATAAAGGAGCTGCTGGAGTGTGGTGGGGTATGCCGTTTGGACTGACTACTGCAGGAGTGTTGTTCTGGTGCGAATACCGGAAGGCTTGTCGGGGTTAAGAGGTTATTTTATCAGTTTTGCAATTTGCCGATCAGTTGCTTCAGGCAGGATAGCATGGAAATGTGCCTTGATGCGTTCGTATGATTCTTCGGGTGTGCGCTCACAATGACACGCCTCGCATCCCAAGAGTCTCTCAGGTGTGGTGAGCAACGACCATCCCCATCCGTATTCACGGTTATGTTTGTCGCGCGGATACACAAAATCTTCTGTCACAATCCTTGTAGCCATCTGCAGACGTGTAACATAGTTGTCGAACCGGCTTCGCATCTTCGGTCCCGTGAAGCCACATGCTGCTCTCAGTTCGCGTGTTATCAAGTTGCTATGCTCCTGCAACGTCAGCAGGATGGTCTCTTCAATCGAGCCCTCCTCGGGTACAGGATGTACGCTGCGGCGATAATTACAGAAATCGGGCCACCACTCGCGGCTGATGAATCCAGCCTTCCCGTCGAAGAACTTCCCATACACCAGATGTCCATCTGTAATCATTTCGCCCTTCCACTTCCACAGCGGCCAGTCCCATCCACCATCTGGCAACACCACATAGCGGCAGTCGTCATCGACCATTTCCTCTGCTGAATAGCCACGCACACCACTATCCAACAGTGGCAGGAAACCCACCTGCTGAATCAGCTCCATCAATTCAGGGCAACTATGTATCTCGTTTCTTTTCATATTTCCATTATGGTTCTTCTGCAGCCATCAGGTACTCTCCATCCTCACATTCGTAGTTGTGTGGTTTCGTCCTTCTGTCCTGCAAGTATATTTCATTCAATGTATAGGCAATCGACTCGAGCGTCTGCTCCCTCCTCTTCGGTTTCAGTTCACACTCCCACACCGTGATACAATGCCAACCTAACTCTGCGAGCATCTGCTGCTCCCTCTTGTCGCGCTCCTTATTTCTGCGTATCTTCGTCACCCAAAACTCCCGGTTGGTCTTAGGAATCTTGCAACACTCCGAACTCTCAATTATGAATTGTGAATTATGCATTATGCATTGAGTGTGGTGCCCATGCCAGAAACACCCGTTGACGAAGATGCACGTCCGATACTTCCGCAGCACCAAGTCGGGATGTCCCGGCAGCCGCTTGTGGTTGAGTCGGTATCTGAATCCACGTTTCCACAGTCCTTTGCGCACAATCATCTCCGGCTTCGTGTCCTTACCACGAATAGCCGCCATATTGGTGTGTCGCTGTTGTGGAGAGAGGTGATCCATCGCTATTCCTATTCCTTTACCGCTTTAGGTGTCCAGTTCTGGAAGAAACGGAGCACCTTCTCTTGATTGTAGCCCTGCCCCTCTTCCAGGAAACTCGAATCCTGAATATGGAGCACCTTACCCTGCTCGTCCAATACTACAAACACAGGGAATCCGAACCGAGCCGGGTTGTTCAGTCGTTTCAGCATCGTCTGCGCCCGCTTCAGTTTCTCCTCCCCCTCTGATGCCCGAGGGTTGTAGTTCACGTGAATGTACACGAAGTTATCGTCCACTACCTTACTGATGGTTGCATCTTTCGTGACGAAGTCTGCAAATCGCAAGCACCACGGGCACCAGTTGCCGCCCACCTGGCACATCACGAACTTACCACTCTCCTTCGCCTTTACAATCGCCTGATCAATCTGCTCCAAGGGATTGATTTCCTCGTCATACACCCTCTTCGCACCTGTCTGCGCATTCATCGTCCATGCCACACAGACCGCCATTAACAATAAAACTATCTTCTTCATGATGAAAAACATTTTATCATTCTACATTTTACATTTCACATTTCACATAAAAGGCCATTTAGGCTGTCCTCAGTTTCAGTATCACCTCCACATCCGCAGGCAACCACTTCACGCTATCCAGTTCATCTTTCGCTAGCCATCGTGCCGCCTCGTGCTCATTCAGGTGCAGCGCCTCCGTTGTGTGCGAGCAGAGGTAGCAGTGCATCGTCAGGTGAAACTTCGGGTAGTCGTAGTCGATGGTGCAGAAGAACTCATCCACCCGGATCTCTGCCGAAAGTTCCTCGCGAATCTCCCTCAAGAGCGCCTCCTCGCGCGTCTCACCCACCTCCATCTTACCGCCGGGAAACTCCCACCAATCCTTCCATTCGCCATATCCTCTTTGAGTGGCGAAAATCTTATCTTCCTTGCGGATGATGGCTGCTACGACTTCTATATGTTTCATCTTTTAACTGTTAATACATCACACAATGCTTTTCCCGTCCTCTTTCCTCTCATCACCACCCTTTTCGCCCCACAATTCATCTTGCAAAGATACCACTTTTTCATGAAATCACAACATTTTGGGCTATTTTTGATGAAAACAGAGGGAATAAAAGCCTTGTTCCGGTAAAAAACACTCTGTTTTGAGTATTGTGCACGTTGTTATTTTGCCGTACCTTTGCAGCGCAATTCAATCAACAGATAAAAAAGTATTAGTATTATGGGATTACTCAGTAAATTTTTCACCAATTGCGCTCATCCGAAAGGAGGAATGGGGCGTGCGATGCTCAAGTTTATGAATTGGTGCCATGCACCGCTGACCAATTGGGGTTTGTCGTTCGTACAGATTAAGGACGGATGGACAATGCTCGACATAGGCTGTGGCGGGGGAGCCACGTTGCAGCGTCTTCTGAAACGGAGTGAAAATGGAATGGTATATGGAATTGACATTTCGGAAGAGAGTGTGGCAAAAGCAAAGAAAGTCAATGCAAAGGTACTTGACAAACAGGTGTTTGTCTGTCAAGGAAGTGCCGAGAAGTTACCTTACGAGAACGAGAAGTTTGACCTTGTGACAGCAGTGGAGACGGTGTATTTCTGGCCCCATCTGCCAGACTGTCTGCAAGAAGTACGCCGTGTACTGAAACATGGTGGTCACTTTGCCATCATGGTAGAGGTGGTTGACAACGACTCCAAGTGGACAAACGTAGTGGAGGGCATGACGGCCTATTCGCCAGAACAACTGAAGAACATGTTGGACGCAGCAGGTTTCATCCATACAGAAAGCCACGAGAAAAAACCTTCGTATGCCACAATAGTGGGTATGAATCCCTAATATTCTTTTGGGGGGCTTGACTCATTCTAACCCCAAACCTGTCATTCGTGTTACGACTAGACCACCGTCGTGACTCTGATATTCAGAATTATTGCTGTCCGCTAAAGTTCAAAAGTGCCAAGAAATCCTATCTTCAGTACTGATAAACAGGAATTGGGGATTTGCTTTTCAAATTTTTAGCGGACAGCAATCTATTTTTTACTTTATTTTTTCATTATTTCAAAGAAATGCCGTATCTTTGCAGTGAAATCAATAACTAATCGGAAATTAGACTTTAGGCTTTAGACAAGACGTTAGAAAATTGGAAATATATGAAGACAACAAAACGTATAATCATGAGTGCAGCAGGATTGCTGCTGTCGGCCTTCACAATGATGTGGGCTCAAGTATGGGAAGTTCCTGCTGTTCCAGCCGAGAATCTCAGTACGCTGAAATCGGTGACGGTGGGCTATCTGCTGAACGTAGAGGCTGATGCCTTCGTAGTGAATGGTATGACAAGTAATGTGCAGGCATGTGCCACCCGACTGACAAACGGCGACACGAAGGAATCAACACCTCACCGCTGTACGGCATCGGTAAGCACTGACGGAACGGTAAGATTCCGCTTGGCGAACAACGCTTCGTCCTACATATCGTGTGCGAATGCGACTGCAAACAATGTGGTTGTAAACCGCACTACAAACGCGAAGTTCACCTACACGGAGACAGCCGAAGGCAGCCATGTATATACGTTGGTGAACACCTCATTGGAGGCTCCGCTCGATGTGGCTTGGACCTATGGCGGTCCGCTTACACTGAAAGATGGACAGGGCATGACTCGATGGGCTTTCATCAAGGAGACTTCGGTGACGAATGGCGACTATGCACTTTATAAGGCAAAGCGCCAACTGTTTAATATCTATAAGGTGCTGGCAGATGCAGGCAAGACGGAGTCTTACAAAGATGCGCTAGGTAGTGCCTATAGGACATATACGAAAACCGGCGTTACGCCTGGAGAATTGAGGGTAGCTGCCCGGCAGTTGTTCCTGAGCGTGTATGCCGATATCGCCAGTCCTATCGATGCGACATTCCTTATCGAGAATGCCGATATGGTGGGCAATGGTTCGACAGACGGATGGGGCAAAGGGAGTGGTACGTTCAGCTGGGCAGAGTTCGAACGCTATCATGCTGCATTGACGCTGGAGCAGACGACGGGTATGCCGATGGGCCTTTACGACGTAGGCATCCAAGCGCTTTATCGTCAGGACGGTTCGGATGCAGCACCTACGTTTGTTGTCACCGCTTCGAACGAGGTGAAGACGACGGTACCGCTGATGAGCGACATCAATTTCGGCGTGACGAACGCATCGGAGAACAACTGGAAGCAGGGACCGAAGTACTACCAGCCCGACGGCATGAAGTCGTGCGGACAGGCTTTGGCTCACGGCGACGCTGTTGCCTGGGCTAAAGACGTATTCGTGCCAGGTAAGAATGCATTGAGTGGTCAATATGCTTCGATGACGATTAAGATGGAGATGAAGTCGACATCACAATGGCTGAACTGGCAGGGTGTGCGCCTCATCTACAAGGGAACAGGCATCGAACAACTTAAAGAACTGCTCCACGAGTTGATTGCTACGGCGACAGAACTTTATGGTGACGGTTCGGGTGTGGGAGCCGCAGAATTGAAATCCATGACAGAGGAAGCACAAGAAACGTATGACGATCCATCGACGAATGCTTATATGCTCAATTTGGCCATTTCACTCCTAAGTAACCAAATCGGTTCGTATCGTCAAGCCAATGCATCAGAGACGAATCCGATTGACTGCACCTCAAGAATAACCAACCCGAGTTTCGAGGACGGCACAGAAGGCTGGACGGTGAACGGAATGGTTGCTCAGGGCAACAGTTCCTTCTCGTTGAAGGCTGGCAGCACATACGTGGAACGTTGGGTGAGCAAAGGCAGCAAGGTGGGCGACGGAAGTGTGGTTCAGACACTGAAGGACCTGCCTGTGGGTAAGTATCAACTGAAAGCAGCTGCCCAGAACATTCAGGAAGATACTCCGTCGAGAGCACAGAACGGTGCATGGATTGTGGCGAATATCGACAGCCAAAAGGTGACTACCCGCAAGCAATATACGCTGACATTCACCAACATCGAAAACGATGTGGAGATAGGATTCGTTGCCGAAGGGGCTACAGGCAACTGGCTGGCATGCGACAACTTCCGTTTGTATTATATCGGCAGTACGGATGAGGACTTATACAATGCTCTGCAACGCTATATGGATAATGGTGGGCAATACCTCAACTTGAAAATGCACAGTAGTATAAAGAATGCGCTGGCGATTTACCTTGATGCAGCATGGGAGGTAAAAGAATTCAAACGCATCAGTGAGATCACCAACGTGTCTACCCAACTTCGTCTTATCACAGAAGAAGCACGACTGTCGGTCGAGGCTTACGCAGCATTAGGGGCTGCTATCAACGAGGCCGTAACAACGCTGGGCGACGGAAGCGCACCTGGTTCGGACGATTACAGCACCGCCATCGAAGCAGCACGTGCGACCTACAAAAGTGAAACGAACAAAAACGAAGACTTGTATGCAGCAATCGACCGTCTGGACGATGCCAAGATGCTGTTTATGATGCAATCGCCTACTGGAGCCGTTCCGACCATCACGACCGACAAGCGCCACGCTCGCGGTGCTACGATGGCATTCGGACGATTCACATATAAACTGAATGGTGCAAAACTGAAACAGGCAGGTTTCTGCTACAGCACGGAGCACAACCCTACCTTCTTTGACGAGAAGTCAACCCGTACGCTTTCGAACAACGGCCTCATCTACGTGATGGAGAACCTTAAACCGGCAACCGTGTATTACGCACGTCCGTATGTGATGACCGAAGGATACCAGGTGGCATACGGCGACGAACTGAAGATTATCACCATACCGAAGGGAACTATGACCTATTGGTATAACAACGGTGGAAGCACGGAGGAGAACGACCGCATCAGCTACGCCCTGAAGAACGGCACAAGAATATGGAACGACCTGATGAACATCCAGGGAGTGAACCTCAGCGTGTCGTATGGAGCAGGTACCCCAACAGCCGACTGCAGCTACGGCGGCAGCATGCGAGTAGGACCTAACTCAGCCTATCAGCGTACCGGTACCATCATGCACGAGGCTGCTCACGGTGTGGGTGTAGGTACCATCGGAGGCTGGTGGAGCATGCTGATTGACGGTGTGTGGACTGGTGTGAGAGCCAATGAGGTGCTCCAATTCTGGGACAACAACAACTCATCCAAGCTGCATGGCGACTCGCAGCACATGTGGCCATACGGCATCAACGGAGCACAGGAAGATAGTGGTACAGACCTATTGTACTACGGAAACGCACTTATCATCGAAGGTCTGCACGAGGATGGTGTACAGCCTACAGGCAACTGCTTCGCCACACCAGCTTATACCTACGATTACGCTGACGACCAATGGTATTATATCCAGAATGAAGACGAAGCATTCGGATTCCAGAAGGCATACCTGCAGGCAACAAGCACAGGACTGAAATGGACGGAAGTGGCTACTGAAAGCCTCGGAAGCGATGAAAGTTTTGCATGGACCATCACGTTCGACCCCAAGACCCAATACTATTCATTCCGCAACGTAGGCACAGGTGCGTATATCACATACAACGGCAGTAAGTTCACCACAACGAAACGTGAGACCCCAACAGCCAATGAGAAACTGCAACTGATGCCGAGCCGCAACCAGACCACATGGAAGAACGGAGGAAAGAGCTATAAGCTGCGCGGCTATTGGATGCTGAAGGCCAACGGAGCCTCTGCATCAGCGATGACAGGAAGCACGAACGGAGCAGTAAGCGGCACAAGCTTCTACAACGACCAGACGGAAACCAAGCAGCGATGGCTCATCCTGGGCGAAGAAAATGGAATCGCAAGCGGCATCAAGGAAAATGTGATTGTTGATAAGACTAAAAAAGATGCCATTTATAACCTTGCAGGACAGAAGATGGCTGCTCCGCAGAAGGGATTGAATATCATCGGTGGAAAGAAGGTCTATGTAAGGTAAAAGGTTAAGGGCTAAAAGTTAACACTGAAAGAAATGGCAAGAATAGTAGTAACAGTATTGTTCCTGTGGACATCGATAGTTGCCTCGGCAACAGTAATAAATCCAGAGCGATTCGATATTGTTAAGGATGGTAAGGCTACCCCCATCGTCATAGACGAGAACGACTGGAAGGGTGTGCTTCGTGCAGCAAATAACCTCAGCGATGATGTAAGGAAAGTTACGGGTGTGGCATCTCCTGTCAAGTTCGACACGTCTGTTCCCCTACACCAACCTTCCATTATTGTCGGGACAATTGGTAAAAGCCAAATCATCGATAAGCTGATTAAGAAGAAAAAACTTAATGTGAAGCAGATAAAGGATCGGTGGGAAGCATACGTTATCACCGTCGTTGACGATAACATGATTATCGCAGGTAGCGATAAGCGCGGTACGATCTACGGCATCTACACCCTTTCTGAATATATTGGCGTATCACCTTGGTACTGGATGGCAGATGCGCCTATCGTCCACAAAGATGAATTGTGGTATAATTATTATGTGAATGATTCTGAGATGGCTTTTCCCTTTGTGAAATATCGTGGTATCTTTATCAACGACGAGTGGCCCTCGTTTGGCACATGGTGTCAAAAGCACTTTGGAGGAGTAAACTCAAAAGCCTATGAGAAGATATTCGAACTGCTGCTGCGTCTGAAAGCCAACTATTTCTGGCCCGCCATGTGGGACTCGGCATTCAATGAAGACGACCCCGAAAGTCCTCGTCTGGCTGACGAGATGGGTATCGTGATGGGAACATCGCACCATGAGCCGATGATGCGGGCACATCAGGAATATGTAAGACGCAAGAACGAGATTGGACCGTGGGACTACGTCACGAACAAGGAACGTGTCAGCAAGTTCTTCCGCGAAGGGATGGAACGCAATAAGGATTACGACAATATCGTAACTATCGGTATGCGCGGCGACGGTGACGTGGCGATGGGTAAAGGTGATGATGCAGAGAATATGCAAACACTGCGCAACGTGATTGACGACCAGCGACAGATTATCAAGGATATCTATGGACGACCAGATGCCGTTCCTCAGCTATGGGCTATCTTCACTGAGGTGCAACGCTACTATGATGCGGGCTTCTCTGTGCCCGATGATGTAACGCTGTTGCTCTGCGACAACAACTGGGGCTATATCCGTCGTAAGGGCACAGAAGCTGAGCGCAAACGCAAGGGAGGGCTGGGTCTGTATTACCATATAGACATGAACGGCGGTCCGTGGAATGACCGCTGGGTAAACACCACCACAGCGTCCAAACTACGTGAACAGTTACACCTAGCTTATCAGAGCGGTATCGACCGTATCTGGATTATCAATGTGGGCGACTTGAAGCCCAAGGAGATGCCCATCTCGTTCATCATGGACTACGCCTGGACTGCCCCAAATTTTCGTCCAGGCGATGAGCAGGCGTGGCTTCAGCGATGGACACAACGGACATTGCCCTGTCTCACGAAAGCGGATGCAAACGAGTGTGCCGACATTATTGCAAAGTATTCGAAACTGAACCTGATGCGCAAGCCTGAGGTACAATATCCTGGCATCTTCAACCACGAGGAAATGCTCCATATCGGCTCACTGTGGAAGCAGCTTGTACTACGCTGTGAAGCCTTGAAAGAGCGCATTCCTGCAGAGGCTCAGGATGCCTTCTATCAATTAGTATACTACCCCGCTGTGGCGAGCGCCAACCTTGCAGAAATCTATAATGCCGCCACCATGGGCGACAGTCTTACCATCGAATTGCTCATGGAGAAAGACCGTCAGCTTACCGAACACTATCATAAAGGAATAGCAGGTGGGAAGTGGGATGGCATGATGTCGGACAATCATATTGGCTATACTCAGTGGTCGATCCCTAATCGTAACCGAAACCCACTGACACTCGGATTCAGAGTGAACTATGACCTTTCTGCATCGAAAGACACAAAGGAATATTCCATCCCTGCCTATCAATTCTCCCATAAAGACGAAGGATGGATATTCCTGCCCGGCCTGGGACGTGGAAAGGGCTGTATGGGTATTCAAAACGTGATGCGCCCATCCGACGAGAGCGGAAAAGGTCCAGCATTGGAATATAAAGTTGTGTTGACGGAAGAAGGAAAGATTGCAATTGGCATCTTGCCTACGATGGATGTGGTGCCTGCTCGTGGTTTGCGGATTGGCGTACAGCTCGATGACCAACCGATGCAGACCATCGATGCGCGTCGTGGAATGGTTGACACCTTCTCGGAATACACACCACAGAACCTAGCGGTATCGAAAGTGTTGAAGCCCCTGCCTCCACGTAGCCGTCTGTCGTTGAGCGGAGTTGTAAACGGGAGGATGCAGCAACGACGCTCTGAGGTGTTCGACAACATCCGATGGCTGGAGGTCGATTTCAGTGATGTGACTCCAGGTACCCACAAGCTGAAGATTATCATGATAGACCCTGAAATTGTTGTAGAACAACTGGTTGTTAATCCTGACAATAACCGCTACAGCTATTTCGGCGCAGGATACCCTTGGGAAGATTAGATAGGATTCTACAATAAGTCGATAACGAATCATAAGATGAAGGTAGCGATTGTACAACATGAGATTCGAGAGCGGGATGTAGAGTGGACGCTCCAGCATATCTCGGCCTTGATGGACGGGCAGACAGGTGCAGACCTGTATGTGCTGCCAGAAATGTTTGCAACTGGATTCATGGCTAAGGGGGCTGAGGAACATGGACAGCGAATCCTTAATTGGATGCTGGAGCAAGCGCGAAGGCGGAACGCTGCGATTGCAGGAAGTGTGGCAGCCTTTCCTAAATCCTTCCCTCAAGGGACGGACTTACCACATTCAAGAAGCGAACAACTTTTAAGAAACCGTCTATATTTTGTCCGTCCTGATGGCAGTTATGAGTATTACGACAAGCGGCATCTGTTCAGCTATGCGGGTGAGCAGGAGATGTATGCAGCAGGTGAACGGCGAGTGGTTGTAGAGTGGCAAGGTGTGCGTTTCCTATTACAGGTATGCTACGACTTGCGCTTCCCCGTGTTCAGTCGCAATAGAGAAGATTATGATGCTATCATCTATGTAGCCAACTGGCCTCAGAAACGGCGAGAGGTATGGCAGACACTACTCAAAGCACGTGCGTTGGAGAACCAGTGCTTTGTGATAGGTGTGAATATCGTTGGGAATGACAAGTCGGTTCGACCCGTTCGACAGGCTCAGGAAAGACAGGCTCACGACAAGCAGGGGGAATACGTAGGTGACTCCGTGATTCATGATGCTTACGGACACACCATCGCTCAGTGTACCCCAGGAAAAGCAGAAACCGCTGCAGCCGAACTTGACATGAACGAACTGCAGCGATTCCGTAAGAAATTTCCCGTACTAAGAGATAGGGACTAAGTCGTTTACTGTTCTGGGAATCGGTCTAAGGTCTGATGGTAAATGGTAAATGTAGAATGTAAATTTGACCTTCGACCTTTGACTTTTGACCTTCGACCTTTTATTTCACAAGTACTTTGCGACCATTAAGAATATTGATACCCTTATGAATCGCATTGATGCGCTGGCCTCGTAAGTTGTAAATAGAAGTCTCGTCTTGAGAAGGAATAGAAGTGATGTTGCGGATTCCTACTGCATTGGGGTCGTAGGAGTGGATTTCGATTGCTTCGATCTTGATATCGTCAGCCGAAGCTGTCTTGGTGAAACTGAGGCTGAACTCACACCACTTATCCGGGATTTCGAACTCGATGGCACGATTGTTGCCCACTTCTACAGTTTCCTTAAACACCACATCTTTCTTTCCTGAGAGTCGCTTGAGCTGTACGTTGACAGTCTTACCCTCTTCGCCGATTGCATTGAAGGTGAGTCGATAGTTGCCCTTGATGAATTGGAGCGACGGATAGGAATTAGCATTACCATTAGAGCCCGTATCCTGCTCTTTGGCAAAAGAACAGATGGTAAGACCGCTATTAAGCGTCCATCCATGTTTCTTCGGCTCCCAACCTTCCTGTTCGAGGTTTGGACGCCATTTGAGGGTGGTGTCGCAAGGAGAGTCGAGGGTGTATTGCTTCATGAAGTTCCACATCGTCTTTGCGGAGTTGCCGTCTTCCGTGTTGTTGGTATCTGGGTTATGTCCCATACCGTCGATTTCATAATAGACGACCGGGAATCCTCCCTCAGTGGCCTCGAACACACTCTTTTTATATTTACCAGACTTGGTAGTTACGACAGGCGTAGGATTGGCACCATTGCGTGCAACCATATTATAGATGATATTCGGCACAAGTGAATACTTCACGAAATCGTCGCTCTTTCCATGAATATGAAGGAAAGGAACGGGACGGCAGCCTGTATGGTGGAGGTGGAACTCGTTGATGGGGTATCCACTGATGGAGGCGAACGCAGCGAACTTGTCAGCAAGAAGGTTTGCTACAGTATAGGTCATCATACCACCATTGGAGAATCCGCAGCAATAGATGCGCTTACGGTCAATCGTGTAGGTTTTAGCTACATCTTCGATAACAGCAAGAAGATAGTCACAATCGTTGCTCCATTCACCCGTAGAATTCCATCCAGGCAACTCCATATTGCCGAAGAACGGGAAGCGGACATTCTCTCCATGACCATAGACCACGATGATACCTTCAGTGTTAGCGATAGCATCGAACGACGGCTGCTTGTTGTCGGATGAGCCACCTGTGCCATGCAGACAGAATACGAGTGCGGTGTTTTCTTTTACGTTGTTAGGCACATACAGACGATACTTACGGGTCTTTGTACCTACTTTGATGCTGATGGCCTTATCGACCTTTGCTGCCCATGCGAAGGCTCCGCCTATCATGAGCAATGCTGCGATGAGCATAAACTTGAAAGTTTTCATAAAGTTGTTTTTTTAATGTTGTTTGTAAAAAGGTAATAATGTTTAATTATTTAATAGGGTTCCATTTACTTTGACGTTTTTGACAATCAGGTGTTCGATATACTCAGGATGGAAGTCGGCATTACCTGCCTGAATGGTACAATCCTCAAAGAGGAAGTCACGGAGATGGTACTGGTCTTCTCTTGGTGTGACATTGAAGAATGTGGAGCAGTCCAGATTGATACGCCGCATCGTGATATTGTTGCTGTACGACATCGGGGTGTCTTTACGGTCCTTGAGGTCGTAGAACTGTGTCCAAGGGCGCACCAAGAGGAAGTTCTTCGCATTACCCGTAATATCCTCAACGGTGATGTACTCGTAGTGCTGGGGTGTATCGGGGCGCATCTTGAGCCACAGCAGATTAGTGGCCTCATCAACCTTAATACGACGCAAAACAATATTATGATCGTAGATAGACTCGCTTCCACAAGTGACACAGCTGGCACAGTATCCGAAAGTACAATCCTCGATAATGATGTTTTCATTTCCACCATTCTCCGGCATCTTTTTAGGATCGTCTGCCCATGGGCCTTTACCGCCCTTGAGAGCTACTGCGTCATCATCAACTGACATATAACATCCCTTCACCAGCATGTTCTTACAAGCATCGATGTCGATAGCATCGGTAGAAGGCGCACGTACAGGTTTATAGAGGGAAGTAATATGCAGATTGAGCAGTTTGACATTCTCTGACTTATAATAATGGGTCGTCCAGAAGGGCGAGTTCTGCAGACTGACGTTCTCGATCTGCACATTCTTGCAATTAGAGATATAAACCAATCGCGGGCGCTGTTCGTCCTTATTCGTACACTGAGGATTCCAACTACGTCGCAACCAAAAAGCTTTCCAATAAGGCAACCCGTTCCCGTCAATGGTTCCTTCGCCTGAGATGGTAAACCCATCCAGCCTGTCTGCATTGACCAGTGCGGGGAAGTACTTACAAGTCTCTCCCTCAATACGTGTTGTCATCACTGGAAAATCGCTGATATCGGTAGAACCTTTCAGCACTGCACCTTTCTCAAGATAGAGGTGTGTGCCTTGACGGAAAAACAATGCTCCAGACATAAATGTTCCCGAAGGAATGACCATCACCCCACCCCCATCAGCAGCCATACGGTCAATGAGCGCTTGCAGTTGCTGCGTGTAGATATTACCATCCATCATCACTCCATAATCGGTGATGCGATACTGACGACCTAAATGCGAAATATCGACATGTGTGGTATCACGAAACCAAGCAGGCACCTCTGTTCCGTCGGGAAAAAGATCCTTTGTAGGCTTCTTGGCAGACACTGTAGCGGACTGCAAGACAAATGAGATGGAAAGAAACAAAGTAATCCAGTTGAACTGTAGTTTGACTCCGTCGATTTGAAATTTCATATTAATAAGCATTTATTGTTTGCAAAGTTACGAAAAAAAGGTAAAAGGTAAAAGGTAAAAGGTAAAAAAAATGAAGAAAATCGTAAATCGTAAATCGTAAATCGTAAATATTTCGTATCTTTGCTGCAAATTGAATAAAAATGGATGAAAATATCAACGATATAGAAGAGATTTCCACCGACGAAACGAACGCTCCCCATAGCGATTATGATCCCACGAAGATGCAAGACAGTATCACTCATCATCTGAGTGGGATGTATCAAACTTGGTTCTTGGATTACGCCTCGTCAACCATTCTTGACCGAGCAGTTCCACATATTGAAGACGGACTGAAACCTGTGCAGCGCAGAATTCTCCATTCGATGAAACGTATGGACGATGGGCGCTATAACAAGGTGGCAAATATCGTGGGACACACCATGCAGTTTCACCCTCATGGTGATGCTTCCATCAAGGACGCGTTAGTGCAGTTGGGACAGAAAGAACTATTGATTGACTGTCAGGGAAACTGGGGAAACATCCTCACAGGCGATGATGCAGCAGCTGCGCGATATATTGAAGCACGCCTGTCGAAATTTGCCAACGATGTTGTGTTCAATCCCAAAACTACAGAATGGCAAATGTCGTATGACGGACGAAACAAGGAGCCTATCACCCTGCCTGTCAAATTCCCGCTGCTGTTAGCTCAAGGAGCAGAAGGTATCGCCGTAGGTCTCTCAACCAAGATTCTACCGCATAACTTCAACGAATTGTGCGAGGCTGCCGTAAGCTATCTGCACAACGAACCATTCCAACTCTACCCAGACTTCCTGACGGGAGGTTCGATCGATGTATCAAAGTACAACGACGGACAGCGAGGTGGTATGGTAAGAGTGCGCGCAAAAATTGAGAAGTTGGACCAAAAGACTCTCGTCATTCGCGAAATACCGTATGGAAAGACTGCGACAACCCTCATCGATTCTATTCTAAAGGCTATCGACAAAGGTAAAATCAAGGCTCGTAAGGTCGACGACAACACCTCAGCAAACGTGGAGATACTGGTGCACCTGATGCCAGGAGTGTCGAGCGACAAGACCATCGATGCCCTCTATGCCTTCACCGATTGTGAAATCAGCATCAGTCCGAACTGCTGCGTCATCGATAACCATCTGCCACAGTTCCTCACAGTGAGCGATGTGCTACGCAGATCTGTTGATTATACCAAGAATCTCATTAGACGTGAATTGGAAATCCGCCGCGATGAACTCCTGGAGCAACTGCACTTCTGCTCACTGGAGAAAATCTTCATCGAAGAACGTATTTATAAAGGCAAACCGTTCGAAAATGCAGAGAGTACAGATGCAGCCCTTAAGTATATCGACGAGCGATTGGAGCCATTCAAGAAAGACTTTGTGCGTGAAGTAATACGTGACGACCTACTCCGCCTATTGGAAATCAAGATGCAACGCATCCTGAAATTCAATAAAGACAAAGCCGACGAACTGATTGCCAAAATCAAAAAGGAACTGGAAGACATTGCCCGCGACCTGAACAATCTAGTGGAAGTTACTGCCGACTGGTTCAAATTCCTCCAGAAAAAATACGGAGAAGAGCATCCACGCCTCACTGAAATACGCAACTTCGATACCATCCAAGCAGCAACCGTAGCTGAAGCCAATCAAAAACTCTATATCAACCGCACTGACGGCTTTATCGGTACGAGCCTGAAGAAAGACGAGTTTATCTGCAACTGCAGCGACCTCGACGACATTATCATCTTCTACAAAGATGGTACGTATAAAGTCACGAAGGTGGCCGAGAAAGTGTTTGTGGGCGAGACAGAAAAAGCAAAAAACGAGAAGCGCAAGACAGAAATCATTCATGTGGCTGTATTCAAGAAGAACGACACCCGTACCATCTACAACGTATGCTACAAGGACGGAAAGAGCGGCATCACCTACATGAAGCGTTTCAACGTGCCGACCCTGAACAGAGACCGAGAATACGATGTGACGATGGGTACGCCGAAGTCACGCATCACCTACTTCACCGCTAATGCAAACGGTGAAGCAGAAATCATCAAGGTTACACTGAAAGAACAGCAGAAGACAAAAGTCAAGAAATTGGTGTTCGATCAAGACTTCAGTGAGATAGACGTGAAGGGACGCGGTGCACGAGGTAACATCCTCACAAAATATGACGTGCTGCGTATCGGACTGAAATCGCATGGAGGCAGTACACTGGGTGGCCGCGACGTATGGTTCGACAACGATGTGATGCGTCTTAACTACGAAAACCACGGCGTATACCTCGGCGAGTTCTTCAACGAGGACCAAATACTTGTGATACTCAACAATGGCGAATTCTACGTCACGAACTTCGACATCAACAATCACTACGAGCAAAACATCCTGCGCATAGAGAAATACAACAGCGAGAAAGTCTGGACCGCTGTGTTGTGGGATGCCGACAATCAGGGACTGCCTTACATCAAGCGGTTCACTATAGACGCTTCTCTGAAACATCAGAACTTCTTGGGCGACAATCCTGCATCGACTATGATACTGATTACCGACACCCCATCGCCTCGCCTTGAGCTCACCTTCAAGGAGCCGGACACTTTCCGTGGTCCACAAGAGATGGATGTGGAGGAGTTTATTGCCGTGAAAGGATTCAAGGCGAAAGGCAAACGCCTCACCACATGGGCACTCGACCAAGTGACTGAGATACAGGATGAGCAGGAAACACCAGAAGAACCAGATTCTACGGAAACTCCGGAAGTTCCGGAAAGTCCAGAAAGTCTAGAAACTCCAGAAAGCCCAGAAAGCCCAGATATTCCAGAAAGTCCAGAAAGTCCAGCACCCGAACCACAACCTGAGCCTGAACCAGAACCAGAACCTGAGCCAGAAGATCCTGAGCCAGAACCTGAGCCGATATCCGATGAGGAGTATCACAAGACCAATCCCCCTCATGACGATAGTCCCATCCAACTTGAATTATTCTAAGACATGATTCGACTGATATTTATCATATTGTCCATCGCGGTGTCTTCTTTTGCCTTGGCGCAAGAGGATACAACAACACCCCGCAACCGTCGTTTGCTGGTCGGTATAGGATCGGCAAATGTGATGGATACCTATCTGTCGCCCTACTCCTACAAACACAACGACGCTCGCTTGGATGTTATCTGCGAGAGCATCCGTAAGAAAGGGTTCGACGAGATAGGACTACATATCTCTAGCATGGAAAATATGGCGCGGAATGTCCGCGAGTACGACATTGGCTTGTACATACAATCCGCCTATCATCTTTTGCGCAGGAGTATCGGAGACTTCACCGTCAATGCAGGTCCGATGGGCTACCTCTATGTAGGCGGACTATATAACGACCGCAATGGAAACAATCCAGCCCAGGCACGTCTCTCATTGATGGCTGACCTCTCAGCGATAGTCACCTACGACTTCTCGCTGTGGAACAAGGACTTCCAATTGGAATACACGCTCGACATCCCATGCGTGGGACTTGCATATTCCCCTCAGTTCGGTCAGTCGTACTATGAACAGTTCATGCTGGGCGACTACGACCATAACTGCGTTTTTGCCCATTTCGTCAACACCCCCTCGTTGCGCCATCGATTGCTGCTCAACTTCCCGTTGCTCGGTAAACGGTGGTATGTCGGATACAATGGTGTGATGGACCAGACAAAGTACAATGGCCTCCGCTATCATTCCTATAGTCATTCACTCTTAATCGGCTGGAAGTTATGAAAAAGCGTATTATTACATTATTATACCCTGCCATCGCATTATTGATGACGGCATGTGTGGACGAAGAGTTGCCCACTGCCGATACACCAGAGGGCAATCTCGATGCCTTGTGGCAACTCATTGACGAGCGCTATTGCTTTTTCGATTATAAACAAGCAGAACTGGGCGTTGACTGGAACGAGGTACATGATCGTTATCGCAAGAAACTGTCACCGAAAATGAACGACCTCCAGCTGTTCGAGGTGTGCTGTGCCATGATAGGCGAACTGAAAGACGGACACGTCAACCTTGGAGCGTCCTTCGACCTCGGTCGCAACTGGAGCTACTGGGAAGACGAACCAGAAAACTACTACGATTCAATAGCACGCAGTTATCTCGGACATGACTACTACATAGCTGCCAGCCTCAAATACATAATTCTGGATGACAATATCGGCTATGTGAGATGTGAGAGTTTTAACACCGGACTGGGCGATGGTAACGTTGGCAGCATGCTGTCAATACTCGCCCCATGCAACGGCTTGATCATCGACGTACGCGGCAACAGCGGTGGTAGTCTCACCAATGCCGACTGTCTGGCATCACACTTTACCAACGAGAAAATCCTCGTCGGTTATACCTATCACAAGACAGGTAAAGGACACAACGACTTCTCACCCATGAGAGCCGATTATCTGGAACCAGCCAAAGGAACACGTTGGCAAAAGCCTGTGGTCGTTATCACCAACCGCCAGTGCTATTCGGCCACCAACGACTTTGTAAAGATGATGCATTGTCTGCCTAATGTAACCCTGCTGGGTGATAAGACAGGCGGTGGGTCGGGCATGCCGTTCATGCAAGAGCTTCCCTGCGGATGGAGCGTTCGTTATAGCGCCGTCGTTTCCGTTGATCGGAACAAACAACACATAGAATTCGGCATCGACCCAGACGTAAAAGTCAGCATGAATATGGGGGACGTATTAAAGAAGAAAGATACGCTGATTGAGCAAGCTCGCATACTCTTGCATCAAAGTTTTTCCAATACAAATTAAATGGCATCATGATTGACTACAGCGTATTCGATGGGAAACGGGCGGCATTCTTCACATTGGGGTGCAAGCTCAACTTTGCCGAGACTTCCACACTCGGCGAGATGCTGATGTCACATGGTGTTACGAAGGCAAAGAAAGGCGAGACGGCTGACATCTGTGTCGTCAACACTTGCACAGTCACCGCTATGGCTGACAGCAAATGCCGGCAGGCTATCCACAAAATCGTCAAGGATCATCCCGGAGCGCTTGTAGCTGTCACTGGCTGCTACGCCCAGCTTCAACCCCAGCTCATCAGTGACATCCCAGGTGTCAGTATCGTAGTGGGAGCACAACAGCGCAGCGACCTTATTGACCAGATATGCTATCGGTTACAAGACCCTCCCCCCCAAACACACACACACCCGCTCATACCCCCTCCCTCTATGGCTGGGGTGACTCTTGAGGACACGCCGCACAGTCTCCCCATAGAGGGGGAGATGCCCGCAGGGCAGAGGGGATCTGCCCACTTTTTCCCCTCCTGTTCGCAAGGCGACCGCACACGATACTTTCTTAAAGTTCAGGACGGCTGCAACTATTTCTGCACCTACTGCACCATCCCTATGGCTCGTGGTCGAAGTCGCAACGGGTCGATTGCATCGATGGTGGAACAAGCCAAGCAAGTGGTAGCACAAGGCGGGAAGGAAATCGTGCTGACAGGCGTGAATATCGGCGACTTCGGGCGAACCACAAAAGAAACATTCTTCGACCTGATTAAGGAATTGGAACAAGTAGAAGGCATCGAACGCTATCGAATTTCTTCTATTGAGCCCAACCTACTGACCGATGAAATCATCGACTTCTGTGCCGGTTCCAAACGGTTCATGCCCCACTTCCACATCCCACTACAAAGTGGTAGCGACGAAGTGTTACGACTGATGCATCGCCACTACGACACCACATTGTTCCGACATAAGGTGGAACACATAAAGCAATTGATGCCTAACTGTTTCATCGGCGTAGATGTCATGACAGGTATGCGAGGAGAAACCGAAACGTATTTCGAACAGGCATACGACTTTATCAAGAGTCTCGACATCAGTCAGTTGCACGTCTTCACTTATTCCGAACGACCAGGAACGAAAGCACTGGAGATTCCCCATGTGGTCAGTCCGCAGGAGAAACATATCCGTACCCAGCGGTTGTTAGAGTTGTCAGACCAGAAAACCCACAATTTCTATCAGCACTACATCGGCCAGACTGCGCGTGTACTGCTTGAGCACACTTCACGGCGCACAAAGCCCATGAACGGATTCACAGAAAACTATATCAGAGTGGAACTGCCCAACCGACCCGAACTAGACAATCAAATCGTTGAAGTAGAACTGGGTGAATTCAACCAAACAAAAGATGCGTTATGTGCAAAGTTGCTATCGTCATATTAAACTGGAACGGGGCAGAGATGATGCACCGCTACCTGCCTTCCGTCATCCAATGCTCTCAAAGAGAAGATGTGGAAGTAATTGTTGCCGACAATGCGTCGACTGACGATTCCATCGCGCTGTTACAAAGAGAGTTTCCCAGCATACGCATCATCCTCTTGGACAAGAACTATGGCTTCGCCGATGGTTACAACCGTGCATTGAAACAAGTAGATGCCGAGTACTATCTCCTCCTTAACAGCGATGTGGAAATCAGGCAGGAAGGATGGCTTTCCCCTATGATTGATTATATGGACAACCATCAACAAGTAGCTGCTTGCCAACCCAAGTTATTAAAGCTCTATTCCGCTCCTCATAGAGGGGGAGACGGAGGGGGGCTGTTCGAATATGCAGGAGCCTCGGGCGGATTCATCGATAAATATGGCTACCCCTACTGTCGGGGAAGAGTTTTTGACACCATTGAAGACGACAATGGTCAATACGATGACATTACATCCGTGATGTGGACCACAGGAGCTGCCATGATGGTACGCGCTAATATCTACTGGGAAGCAGACGGCCTCGATGCACGTTTCTTTGCCCACATGGAGGAAATTGACCTCTGTTGGCGCATGCGAATCATGGGCTATAAACTTGTATGTATCCCACAATCCACTGCCTACCATCTTGGCGGAGCCACTCTAAACCAAGGTAACCCACGCAAAACCTTCCTTAACTTCCGCAACAACTTGCTAATGCTTTATAAAAATCTTCCCAACCATCAACTAACACATATACTAAGAATTCGGACGCTCCTCGACTGGGTGGCAGCCCTTCAGTTCCTCATCAAGGGTGACCCACAAAACATGAAGGCTATTTTTAAGGCACAGAAAGAATTCAAGCAAATGAAACCCCAATATGCAACCATCCGCCAGCAGATACAAGCCCATCGCACTACATCCACATTGCTATCAGAAACGTCCGATTTCTCACTCTTATGGCAGTATTATATCAAAGGGCGGAAAACCTATAAAGCCCTACACCTTATTAATAATATATAATCAATTCATAAATAACTCGTTTTCGCACACAACTCTGTTTTTGGTATCATTTTTCTTCAAAAAACGCAAAAAGCCTTACTTATTTCATTTTTTTTGATGCTTTTGGTATTTTTCTGCTATTTCACTATTGCTGTTTCGTAGAATATGTGTAAATTTGCACCCGATTTTAGAAACACAACACAGACACAGGATAAAATCGACAATCCTACTGCAATGTGTAGAACAAAAAAATAGTATATAAAGAAACTGAATATTAATCAACAAAACACAAAGATTATGGATTCTAAGAAAGTTTTGGAAAACCTCAAGATGCGTTTTCCCAACGAACCTGAATACCATCAGGCTGTAGCAGAAGTGCTTGGTACTATTGAAGAAGAATACAACAAACACCCTGAGTTCGACAAGGTGAACCTCATAGAACGTCTCTGCATTCCAGACCGCGTATATCAGTTCCGCGTTACATGGATGGACGATAAGGGTCAGATTCAAACCAACATGGGTTATCGTATCCAGCACAACAATGCTATTGGCCCTTACAAAGGTGGTATCCGTTTCCATAGTAGTGTAAACCTTGGTATCTTAAAGTTCCTTGCTTTCGAGCAGACATTCAAGAACTCATTGACAACCCTGCCTATGGGTGGTGGTAAAGGAGGTTCCGACTTCTCTCCACGTGGTAAGAGCAACGCTGAAGTAATGCGTTTCTGCCAGGCATTCATGTTGGAGTTGGGTCGCCACATCGGTCCAGACATCGACGTTCCAGCTGGTGACATCGGCGTAGGTGGCCGCGAAGTAGGTTACATGTTCGGCATGTACAAGAAGCTCACCCGTGAGTACAGCGGTGTGCTGACTGGTAAAGGTATTGAATTCGGAGGTTCGCTCATCCGTCCAGAGGCAACCGGTTACGGTACCGTTTACTTCCTCCGTGCTATGTTGAAGACCAAAGGCGAGACTGTTGAAGGTAAGAAAGTACTGATTTCAGGTGCAGGTAACGTAGCTCAGTACGCTGCAGAGAAGGTTCTTCAGTTGGGTGGTATCCCAATGACTATGTCTGACTCAGATGGTTATATCTACGATCCAGACGGTATCGACCGTGCAAAGCTCGACTACATCATGGAGCTGAAGCAGGTTTACCGTGGACGTATCAAGGAATATGCCGACAAGTATCCTACAGCTAAGTATGTAGCAGGAGCTAAACCTTGGTTCGAGAAGGCAGACATCGCCCTCCCATGTGCTACTCAGAACGAGTTGAACGAAGAAGCAGCTAAGGCGCTTGTAGCAAACGGCGTTATCGCTGTTGCAGAGGGTGCTAACATGCCTACAACTCCAGAGGCTATCCGAGTATTCCAGGAGGCTAAGATTCTCTACTCTCCAGGTAAGGCAAGCAATGCAGGTGGTGTATCTGTATCAGGCCTTGAGATGTCTCAGAACTCCGAGCGTCTGTCATGGACTGCAGAAGAGGTTGACGCAAAGTTGCTCTGGATTATGGAGAACATCCACGAGAACTGCGTGAAGTATGGTACTGAGGCTGATGGTTATGTCAACTACGTGAAGGGCGCTAATGTTGCCGGCTTCATGAAAGTTGCCAAAGCTATGATGGCTCAAGGTATTGTTTAATAGCTTAAGCCTCATGGGAAACTTCGGCGCAGCGAAGCGAAGCCAATGTTTTTCTGATGATGGCTCAAGGTATTGTTTAATCGATTGATTTCATATCTGGTTAATAATAAGTTTTAAAACACGACAATTCGGGAGTGTGTCGAGCTGGTCTCGGCACACTTTTTTTATCTTCTCGCTGTTTTTCTTGGTTGTTTCGATTATTTTTTGTTACTTTGCAGGTACAAATAACCAATAACATTATGAGACAGGCCGTTTATTCCATTCTAATCTGGGCATGGTCCATCACATTGGGATGGGCACAAAGCCCTGAAGCGTTCACTCCAAAGGCTTTCCATGTTGAAGTTAAGGACATGTTCCCTTTATCCTATGGTGCCAGTTATGGACTTAACGATTTCTCGTTGACCTTGCGCAACGATTCTGCGTTGGTCTGCATGCCATATCTGGGCAAGGCCTACGTACCTTCGTTCAACTACGACGGATTGCGGTTCGAACATCTGTACGACAAGTTGAAAGTAAGTAAGGACAAGAAGGGAGAGGCAACAATTGTAACATTCAATGTGAAACACGGCATCGTTGACCATCGCTTTACCATTACAGCCTACCCCAACCACAAAGCCTATATCACCGTCTTTCCTAGCAATGCACAGGCTTGCTCCTATGCCGGCGAATGGACTGCAGTAGAGCAGCGACAACTGTCGTATGTCGCTTTAGTGCTCGACGAACTCTCAAGCAACACCTTGAAAGCGTTTGCCAACAATAACATGCCTTGGAACGACAACACCGTGTATTGCCACCACATGACGATTGCTCACCACACTAATATCACACCAAAGCTGCAACGATGGGCAGAACGCCATGAAGGGAAATCCTATACCATACAGGCAACAGAATATGGACATTCCGACAAAGCATTTGCTGTGAAAGTCAACAACAAAAAGGTGCCAAGTATCAACCGAATGCCTCATGTGACTCTCGCCACCAACAACGCTACCGGTGGTAAGGCTGTCGAAAGCAACTATATCACAGCGTGGCAACCTCTCTCGTCACCCATCACTCTCACAGGCACTATAACCTTCATTTACCAATGATTCAGCGATCACAGGACATAAAGTATCTACAAGGTGTGGGGCCGGCTCGTGCCGACCTGCTCAACAAGGAACTTGGCATTTGCACAGTGGGTGACTTGCTGACTTACTATCCCTATAAGTATGTCGACAAGACTCACATCTACAAGATTCGCGAGATAAATGCCTCGATGCCTTATGTCCAGGTCATGGGTCAGATTCTTTCAGCCGATGTAGTGGGCGAAGGGCGTGGCAAACGCCTTGTTGCCCGATTGGTAGACGATACAGGTGCCATCGAGCTAGTATGGTTTCAAGGCATCAAGTATGCACTCAAGAACTATGACTTCAACGTACCCTACGTTGTGTTTGGCAAACCTACAGTCTATGGAGGCAGACTCAACATAGCTCATCCGGAAATCGAGAAGGTTGACCCCTCTCGTCCTTTCGACGGTGAAAGCCGCAATCGCTATGTGCCCAGTTACAATACATCGGAGAAGATGAAACGGTCGGGACTGAACTCAGGGGCGATGGCCAAACTCACCAGCAAACTCCTCGAGTTGTTCGACGAGCCATTCCCTGAGACGCTCAACCGCTATCTAATAGAGCATTACCACCTCATTTCCTACGATGAAGCTATCCGCAACATCCATTTCCCCCAGTCGGCAGAACTACTGCGCAAAGCACAGGTTCGACTGAAATTCGAGGAACTCTTCTATGTTCAACTCAACATCCTGCGCTATGCTCGCGATCGTATGCGCAAGTATCGTGGCATCGTATTCCCTAAGATTGGTGATGCTTTCAACGGTTTCTACCACAACCACCTGCCTTTCGAACTGACAGGTGCACAGAAGCGGGTGCTGAAGGAGATACGCAAAGACATGGGGTCGGGACGTCAGATGAACCGCCTGCTACAAGGCGACGTTGGATCGGGCAAGACACTCGTTGCACTGATGAGTGCCCTCATCGCCATCGACAACCATTGCCAGGCATGTATCATGGCGCCTACAGAAATCCTCGCAGAGCAACACCTGCAAACACTCCGTCAGTTCCTCGGCGATATGCCCATACGTGTAGAACTGCTTACAGGCAGCGTGAAGGGGAAGAAGCGCGAAACCATCCTTCGCGATTTGAAGAACGGTAGCATACACATCCTTGTCGGCACCCATGCCGTCATTGAGGACAATGTGGTTTTTATGCGTTTAGGTCTGGCTGTTATTGATGAACAGCACCGCTTTGGTGTGGCACAACGTGCGAAATTATGGGATAAAAGTGGACCCACCCCCATACCCCTCCCTGTAATGGAGGGGAGTGGTCACCATCAATCGTTTACATCCTCGAGTAACTACTCCCCGCCCTCGCAGGGAGGGGCACAGGGGGTGGGTCTATTTCCACATGTACTCGTCATGACTGCCACTCCTATCCCTCGTACCCTAGCGATGACTCTATACGGTGATCTAGATGTCAGCGTCATCGACGAACTGCCACCTGGTCGCAAACCCATCTATACCGTCCACATGTACGACAGCTATCGCGATAACATCTACCGCAAGGTACGGATGGAGATGGAACAGGGCCGTCAGGTCTATATCGTATATCCCCTCATCCAGGAAAGCGAGAAAATGGATCTCAAGAACCTTGAGGATGGCTATGTACAGGTATGCCGACATTTCCCCGACTACAAGGTGGGAAAGGTCCATGGCAAGATGAAGCCTGCCGAGAAAGATGCCGAGATGCAGCGTTTTGCCAATGGAGAGACTCAGATACTCGTCGCCACCACTGTCATCGAAGTGGGTGTAAACGTACCTAATGCCAGCGTAATGGTCATCGAGAATGCCGAACGGTTCGGCCTCAGTCAGTTACATCAGCTGCGCGGACGTGTGGGTCGCGGTGCCGACCAATCCTACTGCATCCTTGTCACCAACTACGAGATAAGCAGTGAGACCCGCAAGCGCATCCAGATTATGGTCGATTCCACTGACGGGTTCGAAATTGCAGAAGCTGACCTGCGCCTACGTGGTCCTGGCGACCTCGAAGGTACCCAGCAGAGCGGTATGGCTTTCGACCTAAAGATTGCCAACCTCGGCTCCGACGGACAAATCCTTACTCTTGCACGTGAAGCGGCTACCACCATCCTCGATGGTGACCCCGACGAGCGAAATCCTGAAAACGACATCCTCTGGCGACATCTTCAGGAACTGCGACGAACGAATATCAATTGGGGAGCTATCTCCTAAGAGTTTCCAATCCTTCAATTCTCAATCCTTCAATTCTCCAATGCCGATATCCAATCTACAAAGAAAAACAAGACGCCCCACCCTCATTGGTGCACTCACCATCATGCTGCTCTCAGCATGTACGAGCATCTTTGGACCTACTGAGGCTGAATTATCAGCCTTTGGAGAGTATGTTTATCGCATTGACTCGTTGCAACTGAACGAACAACTCAACCATATACTGAACGAGGACAAACTACAAAATAACACACGAACAGTTGTCCACCAGTACTACAAAGGGAAAATAGACACAGGACAGCCCATGCTGTGGATCACGCGAATGGGAGTAGATAGCGATGCTGATGCATTGCTGACCCAATTGCGGCGTGAGATTCCGCTAGCAGGTCTCGACACAGCTGCTTTCCACCTAACTGAGATTGCCCAAGACCTCAACGTCATTCACACGCTGGCATTCGATTCACTCGGCATTGACATCAACACCCTGCTGCCACGCCTTGACTACAACCTATCGCAGGCCTATGTATGCTATGCCATCGGACAGCGTTATGGGTTCGTCAATCCTGACAAGCTACTGAATCAGTTAGATTTCAATGAGGAGTTACAAAGTTATACACGACTATTCGATTATGAAGTGAAAACTCCCGATTACGAAGAGGCCATCCGCCATCTGACATCCGACGAACGAATGGACTATTTGCGTCAGTCGTCACCCAACGATTCCGTATATTTGAAGCTGCAAGACCGACTTTCAGCATCTACCGATGTTGCAGAACGACATAAACTGGCAATCAATATGGAACGCTGTCGTTGGCAGCTCAAAAAGCCACAAGCCGACGAACGGAGAGTACTTGTCAACCTGCCTGCCCAACAGTTATGGGCAATGTGTCCCGATACCATCATCAATATGCGCATCTGCTTCGGGAAAAAAAGCACAAAGACCCCTCTGTTGGCAAGCGGCATCTCACGCATTGATGTCAATCCCGATTGGATTATCACGCCCAATATCATCAAGAACGAAGTGTCTGTTCATGCCGGCGATTCTGCCTATTTTGCCCGCAACCGCTACTACATCGTCAACTTGAATTCGGGCGACACACTCAATCCTGCACATGTCAGCATGAGCCAGTTGCAGTCGGGCAAATTACGAGTAGGACAACGAGGCGGTGCCGGCAACTCCCTGGGACGTATCGTATTCCGATTCCCCAACAACTTCTTAGTCTATCTGCACGACACCAGCAATCGTGGAGCATTCGACCTTGCCCAACGAGCATTGTCTCATGGATGCATACGAGTACAGAAACCATTCGACCTTGCCCTCTTTGCCCTTCCCGACTTAGAGGAATGGGACTCAGACCGACTGCGAATATCAATGGACATCAAACCCATAACGGAACAGGGCATGCAGTATCTCGAGGAACATCGTGACGACCCCCGTCCGCTACGTCTGATAAGGCAACAAACCGTCACTCCCTCCCTACCCCTCTACATCATCTACTACACTGCCTATCCTAATCCTGAGTCTGGCGCGGTGGAGTATTGGTCCGATCCCTACGGCTACGATGCCGTAATTGCTGCAACTCATCCCTGCATGCTACGTTGACCTTCACATCCCATGAATCTGCGCCCCGACCATTCATTTCCTATGGATTTGCTATTTGGTAGAAAGAAAACGTACGGACTTTATAATTAAATGATTATATTTGCAACATGAAACCGATCTATCTATTCCTTGCCACAGGTTTCCAGGAAACCGAGGCAATCGCGCCAGTCACCGTTTGCCGCAAGGCAGGACTGACCATCAAGACTGTATCCATCACTGGTAATCTGTTGGTGGAGAGTGCACTGGGTGTAACCGTCAAGGCTGATATGCTGTTTGAAGAAGCTGACTTCAGCGATGCTGCGATGTTGGTCATGCCGGGCGGAATGCCAGGAAGCACCAACCTCAGCGAGTATGCACCGCTGCAAGAGGTCATCATGCAACACTACAAGGCTGGCACACCGCTGGCAGCTATCTGCGCTGCTCCACTCGTCTATGGACGTCTGGGACTCCTTCGTGGTGTCAAAGCCACATGCTATCCAGGATGCGAGGACGCACAGTGGGGAGCCATCATCACCGACCAGGCAGCTGTGACCGACGGACAGTTCATCACAGGACATGGTCCGGGTGCAGCCCTCGACTTCGGCTATGCCATCGTGGACTATCTCTTAGGTCCCGAAGCTTGTGAAAAAGTAAAAGCCGGAATGGTGTGGCCTTATTAATTCATAATGTATAATTCATAATTATGAGCTCATTAAATATCTCTCCCCCTTGGGGGAGTCGGAAGGGGCTTGCAGTTATCATCGTGGCAGGCGGAAAGGGACTGCGCATGGGAGGCAACATCCCCAAGCAATTCATAGTGGTGGATGGCAAACCCATCCTGATGCATACAATCGAGCGGTTCCACAACTTCGACTCTACGATGCAGCTGGTGGTAGTCTTGCCAAAAGACCAGCACGACTATTGGAACGGACTATGCCAGCAGTATGGGTTCGACATTCCCATCACCATCGCTGATGGTGGCAAGGAGCGGTTCCACTCCGTGAAGAACGGTTTGGCCTGTGTCCATCCCCGCTGCTCTCTCATTGGTGTGCACGATGGGGTACGGCCCTATGTAGCCGTCGATGTCATCCGGCGTTGCTACGAAGCAGCTGCTGCCAACGGTGCAGCCATCCCTGTAGTCGACGTGTTCGAAACTTTGCGCCACATTACCCCCGATGGCAGTCACACCGTACCGCGTCAAGACTATAAACTGGTGCAGACCCCACAGGTGTTTAAAGCCGACCTGCTCCGTCGGGCCTACGAACAGCCGTTCACTCCCTCTTTTACCGACGATGCCTCTGTGGTCGAAGCATTGGGGCACAACATCACACTGGTCGAAGGCAACAGAGAGAATATAAAAATAACAACGAAGGAAGACCTATAAACTAGAAGACCCACCCCCTGTGCCCCTCCCTGCGAGGGAGGGGAGTATAATGAAGGCAGATGTTAACAATAAGCAGCACCTCGATAATGAGATGCTGCTTATAGTTTTTTTCTTCCCCCTAAGTTCTCCCCCTTGAGGGGGGAGTTAGAGGGGGGCCGAGGGGTCTGCCTTAAAAATCAATATCCACACCCAAACCAAACACGCGGTTCTCGCGGTGGTAGATGACGTTGCTCACATTAGTCGTAACCGTGTGGTCAGAGTAGTTGGTCTGGAAGTAGGCAGCGTTGAGCTTCACCTGATCAGTCAGCTTCACACCCACACCCAGTCCGAACGAATAGCTGTTGAGGTTGAACGACAGGTCCGAGTAGTTCGCCTCCGACTGGTCGTACATTGTCTTCTGGTAACCTGCACTCACCTCGATGCGGTCAGTTAGGTCGTAGGCAGCGCCCAAGGTAATCTCATGCGTATCTTTCATAAGGTCCTTGGTCCACTGGCGTGTGTCACGATCCATGAACATGTGATAGCCTACGTTCAGTCGCAACTTCTCTATAGGAGTTACCTGCACACCCACTGCCAGCATCGAAGGCATATCCACCTGCGTCTCTGCCCCGTCAAGGTAGTTGGCAAAGGCAGCACGATTGGCAGCCATATTGTTAAAATCGGCATTATTGCTGGCATCAGCCTTCACGGTAATCGGCGTGCGGAACTCATACTTCGCAGCCACGTTCACATAGTCGTTCACCTTATAGTCAACACCGATAATCGGAGCCACACCCAGTCCTGTCTGCGTACAGTCGAGCACATAGCTGTTTGGTACGTTGATGATATTACCTGTCGTCGTACGGAAAGTGATATTGGCAATCTGCCCGTCGTAGTTGTTCCATGCATACGTAGCACGTACACCCAGACTCACGCTCAACTTCTCGTTCAGCTTGCGAGCTACAGCCAGCGTAGTACCAAAGTAATACGACTTACCATTCAGATGGCTATCCATGCTATAGCCTCCAAAGGCAGCACCCAACTGCGTCATACCCATCTGACCTACTAGTGCCTCAAACGAACCCACACCCTTCTTAAACTCACACGTTCCGCCACCACCGACGATGCCGAAACCAAACTGGAAAGCCCAATCGTTCTTATTGTAAGCCAAGTAGAGCGACGGCTGGATAGGCACATGCACACGACCCTTATACAATCGACTTACAGAACCATCAGCATGAGGCGTACCGGGATTCAGGTAGTTCGCCCCGAACAAAGCCCCATAGCTGCTATGCGAGTCACGCTTCTGATGTGGACTCTGCCAGTTGAACTGCAAGTGCCAGCCCTCATCCAGAAAGCCCACACCAGCAGGATTATAGTACACACCATCGATGTCGATAGCACCATCGCGCGACGGATTTCTCAAAAAACCAATACTCTGATTCGTGTTTGTCAAATAGTCTCCTGCCCACACTTCTGTTGTCAAAATCTGACACATCAGGCACATGGAGCTCATAGCAATAAATCTTTTCTTCATTATACTTTCATTAATAAAACGGGCGCAAAGTTACAAAAAACTACACAACTAGCGCCCATTACGTGCAAATAACTGCACACCCACCCCACTTTCCGCCAAATCACAACTGCAAAACACGCACACTTTCACACATTAGGTGCAGAGTCCAATCAATCACTGGAAAAGAATTCGTAGCTTTATACCCGCAAGTCATCATCTGCAAACGATATTACGTTTCAACAACATACATCCTAACTTTTACTGATTTCACTAGACACATTTTCCTTTTATTAGCTGAAAAAACAGACACATCTGTTGAGGTCATACTGAAACAGTAGGCACATACGAAAAAGCGTGCAATTGATACTGTCAGAAATTTGAATCGATTCAACTCATCAATTGAATCGATTCAATCGATCGAATGAATCGATTCAAATTTTGAACACCTATATTTAAAAGTTTAGAGTTAAGAATGAGGAGAAGTTAAATTCCCCTTAGGGGGAACAAACGCCGACCAGACGTTTTGTCGTGTCAGGTCAAAACCAAATAATCATCATCGCGTGCGCAATGCACGTACATTTTAATAAAAACACTCAATAACTAAAAAAAAAGGCAATGATACAACAGTTGGCATGAATGCATACATTAGCCGATATAAAAATGGTAATCCAGAGAGCCGCAAATTATTGGTGTAATAGAAATTACCCTTAATAGTAAAAATTGTTCCCATTAAGGGTAACAATAAGTCCCTTTAAGGGTAGCAATAAGTCCCATTAGTGGGAACAAAATCACGACAAGATAGATAAAGATGAAGCATTTGTGCCAACTTCCACATCATTGCCTTTGTTTATTGCACAAAAACTTTTACCGGACAGTATAATAATAAATAAGGTGTGCCAGCAATGACACACCTTATTTACTTATTGTTCACCCTTCCAACTATTTCTCCTCACAATGGTAGATGAAGCAATCGATATCAACGTAGCCCCCTGTCTTCTTTGTGGCATAGTTGAAGATACCGAACTTTGAACCCATGAAGAAGCGACGGTAGTCGAACACCATGCGGTAGTTCTTTGTACCTATCTGAGTCCAGTGATCGCCATCAAGGCTATAGTAGAAGTTGGCAGCATCGCGACTGCCGCGCTCTCCCATGCGGAATTCGCCATCAAGCCGCAGCCATACATTGGGCGTCTTTCCCTTGACCACCTTTGTAAGGTCAACGGTTTCTACCAATTTTTCCTCGACCTTGGTTACGGCCTTCTCACGATTGGTGAGGCTCACTTTCTGCTCACTCATCTCGAGCACAAGTGTCTTGCCTTTCTTTTTCAGGGTCAGCACACCGCTATCACCATTGAAGGCTGTGAGACCCGCACAGTCGCCATCGGCCATCTTCGACACATCCATACAGATGTAGCCGCTACAAGCCGGTCCTTCCATACGCTGGGTCAGAGTGTTAGGTGCCAAATAGATGTTAGGCACAACGCGGCTGGCCTTCAATCGCAGGAATCCAGGACGTTCCGTAAGACTCCAGGCATTTTCTACTGGGTTGTGGTTCCACTGCCAATGCAGCCCCAGTTTTGTATCGTCGAAATCATCGCTCTTCACGATAGCCGCTGCAGGCTGACCACTCTTATATGGGCGCATGATGTCGGGCACCTTATAGTTTTCGTCGCCCAACATGGGCCAACCGTCAATCCAACGCACAGGACTTAGTGTCAGCACTCGGCCCACACCACCACGATCCTGGAACATAATGCCATACCAGTCGCCTTCTTCTGTATCGACGATGGTACCTTGCGCGAGATAGCCGAAGCCTCCGAAGTCGCTTTCCAAAACTGTGCTCTTCTCCCATGTACCCTTCAGGTCTTTCGTGCGATAGCACACTTCACGACGATGACGGCCTGCTGAATAGACATGCGAAATGAGCAACGCATAGTAGGTCCCACGATGCTTGATGACACGGGTACCTTCGAGCAGTCCCGTCTCATCGGACTCTCGCTGGAAGTAATGGCGCAGACTGCCTTCGACTACTCCTTTCAGGTCGCGAGTCAACTGACACATCTCGCCTGTTCCGAAAAACACATAGGGGGTGCCATCATCGTCGAAGAAGAGGGTGGCATCGTGGAAGTGACGCAAACGTGAGTGGATGGTCCAAGGTCCCTCGGCTTTAGGCGCGGTAAAGATATAGGTGTCGCCCATTGCGCCTTGCTCGTTGGGGGCAAGGAGTGCCCAGAACTTACCGTCGTGGTACTTGAGTGAAGTAGCCCACTGTCCACGACCATAGACGGTACCAACTCCATCGCCCTTCTGTTCCTCAAGCGGAAGCGAGAATGCCAAGTCATACTTTGGCGAATCGGTCAAGCGGTCGAAGATATAACTTACAGTCTCCCAGTTCTTCAGGTCTTTCGAAGCCATCACAGGCGCTCCTGGCATGAGGTGCATGGTGGTGCTGACAAGATAGAACGTATCGCCCACACGAATCACATCGGGGTCGGGACAATCTGCCCACAGCATTGGGTTCTTAATCGGGGTTTCTCTCACTAGCTGAGCTACACCGAAGGTACTCAGCATACTCAAAAGTAGTAAAATAGATAAATGTTTCATAACGGTATGAGGTTTTGAGGTCTTGAGGCTTTGAGGTTTTGAGGTCATACAACCTTACAACCTAATAACCTATTAACCTTTTATTCGCTTGCAAAGATACGAAATAATTCATAATGCACAATTCATAATTCATAATTTGTAAAAAATAGTAAATGGTAAATAGACAAATGGTAAATATTTTGTATTTTTGCACCTTGTATGGACGACAAACAATATCTACTCAGCCTCATCCGTGAGGGCGAGCATCAGCAGCAGGACTTCAAATACCGGGTGGCTGATGCCTCGAAGCTAGCCAAGTCAGTGTCGGCATTTGCCAATACCGACGGAGGGCGACTGCTTATTGGTGTCAGAGATGACGGCCATCTGTCGGGTGTCCGCTCCGAGGAGGAAATCTACATGATGCATCAGGCAGCCTATCGCTATTGTAAGCCCGAGGCTAGCATCACGTTTGACACCTATCATGCAGAAGGTCGGACAATCGTTGTTGCTACCGTCCCCCCATCCGATAAACGCCCCGTCTGTGCACAGGATGAAGATGGACGTATGTGCGCATATATCCGTATAGCCGATGAGAACATCGTGGCATCACCCGTACATCTCGCCCTCTGGCGAGAATCGCAGAAACCTCAAGGAACTATGATAACCTACGATGACGATATCCGCCACTTGCTCGATGTGATGCAAGGCAACCTGACCCTGAATCAGATTGTACGCCTCTCCCACCTTCCTCGTCGCAAAGTCATTATCATGCTTGCCCGCCTCATCCGTTTCGGCCTTGTACGTTGGGATTACTTCAATCAGCAATTCACATTTAAGCAGATAGAGACATAGGGACATACAACAAAGATGCCGGACGACACATTGTCATTCCGGCATCTCCAAGGGTTGGTGTTGCGGAGATTGGATTCGAACCAATGACCTCCAGGTTATGAGCCTGGCGAGCTACCAACTGCTACCACTCCGCGATGTTAACCTTCTACTCCGCCCTTCCATGAAACGAGAGCAAAAAACAGGTTTTTGTTTTCGGACTGCAAAGTTACAAAATTATTGATAATTGACAATGCATAATACTAGTTTTTTTGCAAAAAAGGAAGAAAATTGCACAAATAGCATGTTTTTTGCAAAAATTTTTGGTCATTTCGAATAAAATGCCTAACTTTGCAGCTGAAATGTTAGTTCAGGCGTGAACATTAATGATAGACTCACCCTCGCTTCCCTATGAGGAAATAAGAAAACAGTTTCAAAAAGAGGGTTGAGAGAACGAATGAATGAAATTGTATGAAAAGAAATGGAAGTGCTAAACTTAGCACTGCAATGAATGTTGCAGGCAAGTTGCTGATTGTTATTTTATGTTGCTTTGCATCGAATCTTAATGCACAGACCCTGGAAGGAAAAGCGTCTTATTATGGTAAGGGCTTTCATGGGCGAAAGAGCGCAAGCGGTAAGATTTACGACATGTACAAGTACACATGTGCCCACAAGTCGCTGCCATTTGGCACGATGCTGAAAGTGACAAATAAGAAAAACGGCAAGACCGTGACTGTGGAAGTGACCGACAGAGGCCCATACGTGAAAGGAAGAATCATCGACCTCTCCGTAGCAGCAGCCAAAGACCTCGATATGATGAAATCGGGTGTTGTTGACATAGAAGCCGAAATCATCAAGAAAGACGAGGTTACGGACAAGCCAAGTGCCCGACTGATTTTATCTGAGCCGGAATTAATGAAAGAGTTTGAGACTCATGTACCTCGACTGAGTGTAACAACCAAGTGGGCAGAAACATTAAAATAAAAGAGTGAATTTTTTCACTCTTTTTTTGTAGATAAATATAATAAGGAGAGAGGTGTTAGTTAAAGGAGTGCCGATAACTCTTTGAACTATAAACGAAGCGATAACTACAAAAAGTTAATAATAAGATGAAGAAGAATTTAGAAACGCTCTGCGTACAGGCAGGATGGACTCCCAAGAAAGGAGAGCCACGTGTACTCCCCATTTATCAGAGTACCACATTCAAGTATGAGACAAGTGAACAGATGGCACGTCTCTTCGACCTCGAAGACGAAGGCTATTTCTATACCCGACTGGCCAACCCTACCAATGATGCTGTAGCTGCCAAGATCAATGCGTTGGAAGGTGGTGTAGGTTGTGTTCTCACCAGCAGCGGGCAGGCAGCCAATTTCTATGCCATCTTCAACATCTGCAGTGCAGGCGACCACTTCATCACATCGAACACAATCTATGGAGGTACTTACAACCTCTTTGGCGTAACATTGAAGAAACTGGGCATCGAGTGCACGTTCGTTGACCCTGACTGGGACGATGAGCACATCGAAGCAGAATTCCGTCCCAACACCAAGTGTTTCTTCGGAGAGACCATATCCAACCCAGGAGGCAACGTATTCGATATCGAGCGCTTCGCCCGCATGGCACATCGTCACGGAGTACCACTTATCGTCGATAATACCTTTGCAACACCAATCAACTGTCGTCCATTCGAATGGGGATGCGACATCGTAACCCACTCCACTACAAAGTATATGGACGGACATGCCACACAAGTAGGCGGAGCAGTAGTTGACAGCGGTAATTTCGATTGGGATGCACATGCAGACAAATTCCCAGGACTCACAACCCCCGACGAGAGCTATCACGGTCTTACCTATACCAAGACATTTGGCAAAAAAGCCTATATAACCAAGCTCGTCAGCCAGCTTATGCGAGACCTTGGCAGCATTCCATCACCACACAATAGTTTTCTACTAAATCTCGGGTTGGAAACCCTTCATCTTCGTATGCAACGCCATTGTGAGAACGCACAGCGAGTAGCTGAGTGGTTGGAAAAGAACGACAAAGTGGCATGGGTGAACTACTGCGGACTGAAAGGCAACAAATACTATGACCTAGCACAAAAATACCTGCCAAATGGCAGTTGCGGAGTCATTGCCTTCGGACTGAAAGGCAGTAAGGAAGATGCTATCCGTTTTATGGACAACCTCGACTTCATCGCCATTGTCACCCACGTAGCCGATGCACGCACTTGTGTGCTCCACCCAGCATCACATACACACCGCCAGCTCAGTGACGAGCAACTGCTCGAAGCTGGCGTACGTCCCGACCTCATCAGACTCAGTGTCGGTATTGAGAACAGCGACGACATTATCGCCGACCTGGAGCAGGCAATGAAAAAGATGTAGAGTATCAAGAAATACCAAAAACACAAAAGGCAGGATCATGATGTCCTGCCTTTATTTGTAGATGCCTTTGCTTGACTTAAGCCTCTGTGTCCATCTTTACTTCTTTACTGAAATACTTGTTGATGACTACATGGGCAATGATGCCGCCAATGATGAGTACCAAACTACCTACTGTGTACCAGTTCTGGTCGCAAAGATCTGCCATCGCAGGAACGAATGTTGCAAGAATCATCAAAACGGCGCCTACTAATGCCAAAATTGCACCTAAATAATTTTTAATGTCTGTTCCCATTGTTATATTTGTTTTATTATTGATTGCATTTCGCCATTTAGCTCTGCAAAGGTAGTAAATTATTTATAATTCGTAATGCATAATCCTTAATTTTTTTGCAAAATCGGCTTGTTTTTTCTGAAAATACTCGTGTTTTGGCCAAAAATGTTGAATGATGAATGCTGAATGTTCATTTTTTTTCGTACCTTTGCAGCCGCTTTACGCAAAAATACGTTTTGACGAAAGCAGAAACAAACAAATTAATTAATTTCAAACAAATTATGAATCAGTACGAAACCGTTTTCATTTTAACTCCCGTTTTATCTGATCAACAGATAAAGGAAGCGGTAGAAAAGTATCAGACTTACCTCGAGGGTCAGGGTGCTGAGATTATCAATGTAGAGAATTGGGGTCTCAAGAAACTGGCATACAACATCGAGAAGAAGTCTACTGGATTCTATGCCATGATTGAGTTCAAGGCAGAACCCACAGTGATTGCTAAATTTGAGTTGCAGATGCGCCGTGACGAACGTGTGCTCCGCTTTCTCACAGTCAAGAACGAAAAGTACGCTGCTCAGTATGCTGAAAAGCGTCGTAACTTAAAGAAGGAGGCATAATTATGGCAGCACAGACATCACAAGAAGTACGCTTTTTGACTCCTCAGGCAGTTGACGTCAAAAGGAAAAAGTATTGTCGTTTCAAGAAGAGCGGCATCAAGTACATCGACTACAAAGACTCAGAGTTCTTGAAGAAGTTCCTCAACGAGCAGGGAAAGATTCTCCCTCGCCGTATCACTGGTAACTCACTGAAGTATCAGCGCCGTGTGGCTCAGGCTGTTAAGCGTGCTCGCCATCTGGCTTTGCTTCCATTCGTAACAGACTTGTTGAAATAATTAAAAAGGAGGAAAGACAATGAAAATTATATTGAAGAAAGATGTCCAGGGCTTAGGCTACAAGGACGAAATCCTCACAGTGAAGGATGGATATGGTCGCAATTATCTTCTTCCTCAGCGTTTGGCAGTACTCGCTACTGACAAGGCTGTTAAGGCTCTCAACGAGGAATTGAAGCAGCGTGCACACAAGCTGGCTAAGATTAAGGCTGACGCAGAAGAAGCTGCTAAGCAGTTCGAAGGCATCACGCTCACGATCGAAGCAAAGGTTTCTGACGGACAGGCTATCTATGGTTCTGTAGGTCCTGCTCAGATTGCTGAGGCACTGGGTAAGGTTGGCATCGAACTCGATCCAAAGAAGGTGCTTACCAAGGGCGTGAAAGCTCTGGGCCAGTACACTGCTCAGATTCAGCTGCACAGAGAAGTACACGTAGAAGTACCATTCGAGGTAGTTCCCGATCAGGAGTCTAAGGAAGCTCTGGCAGAGATTGCTGCACAGAGAAAGGCAGACAAGGCTAAGGAGGCTGCAAAAGCCGCTGAAGCTGAAGCCACTCCAGAGGAAGTTGCTGCAGCAGAAGAGGCAGCAGCTGAGGCAGAAGTGCTCGATGCAATGGATGCTCCTGCAGAAGCAGCTGAGTAATTCAATCATAGCAAACAAAGAAAACAGGATGTTACGTTCGCGCGACATCCTGTTTTATTAAAATTAATCACTTAATCAAACATCATGAAAAAGATTCTGTTTACTATCTTCCTGTCTGCAGTAGCACTAACAGCATTGGCTGCAGATGAGTTTGTGAATTTCGCTGCAGGTGACTGGCAATTGAACGCAAACGGTAGCGTGACGATTTACGTAAGCGACAAGGACGAGCGTGGCGTAATACGTGCTGCAAAAGACTTGGTGAACGACCTCAAGGCTGTAACAGGGCGCGCTGGCGTATTGGTGGACAATCCCAAGGATGCAGCTATCATCATTGGTACTGCAGGCAAGGTGGATGCCGTAAAAGCATATGCCAAACAACTGAAAGGCAAGTACGAGATGTATGTGATTGAGGCTGCTGACAGCAAGCTTACCATCGCTGGTAGCAATCGTCGCGGTACTATCTTCGGCATCTATGAGCTGAGCCGTCAGTTAGGTGTATCGCCTTGGTACTATTGGGCTGATGTACCAACTATGCGTCACGACAAGATATATATCAAGAATGGTAGCTATACGGATGGCGAGCCAGCTGTGAAATGGCGTGGACTGTTTCTTAACGATGAGGCTCCTTGCCTGACTTCATGGGTGAAGAACACCTTTGGAACAGATTACGGTGATCACAACTTCTATGCAAAGGTGTTTGAGTTGATTCTGCGCTTGAAGGGCAATATGTTGTGGCCTGCCATGTGGGGCTGGGCTTTCTATGCCGATGATCCAGAGAACCTAAAGACTGCTGACGAGATGGGTGTAATTATGGGTACGAGCCACCATGAGCCAATGGCTCGCAACCATCAGGAATATGCCCGTAACCGCCAACAATGGGGTGCATGGGACTATTCGAAGAACAAGGAGAAACTCGATCAGTTCTTCCGCGAAGGTATCGAGCGTATGCAGGGAACTGACGATGTAGTGACCATCGGTATGCGTGGTGATGGCGATGCTGCGATGAGTGCTGATGCTGATACGAAACTGCTCGAGGATATCGTGGTGAATCAGCGTCGCATCATTCAGGAAGTGACGAAACGTCCAGCCAAGGAGACACCACAGGTATGGGCGCTCTATAAAGAAGTACAAGACTATTTCGATGCAGGCATGAATGTGCCCGACGATGTGACCATCCTCATCAGCGACGACAACTGGGGAAATATACGTCGTGTGCCAAATGCAAAGCGCAGTGGTGGATGGGGTATCTACTATCATGTAGACTATGTAGGTGCACCTCGCAACACCAAGTGGTTGAACGTGACCCAAACGCAGCAGATGTTTGAACAGCTGTCACTTGCCTACGACTTTGGCATTCAACAGCTATGGATTCTCAATGTGGGCGACCTGAAACCAATGGAGTATCCAATCCAAATGTATTTCGACATGGCTTGGCATCCCAAAGAATATAAGGTGGAGAACATCATCACACACACGCGCCGTTTCTTTACGACCGTACTGGGTGAGCAATGGGCTACGGAGGCTGCCGACATTTACAACCAGAACTGCCAGTATATGGCTCGTGTAACACCTGAGATGCTCGATGCCCGTACTTATAACGTAGCTACAGGCGAATGGAAGCAGGTGGCTGATGAATACCAGCGACTTGAAACACGCGCCTTGCGTCTGTTCCTTGAAATTCCTGAGGAAACAAAGGATGCCTACAAACAGTTGGTTTTATTCCCTGTACAGGCTGGAGCCAACATATATGACATGTACTACGCACAGGCGATGAATCAATACTGTGCAGAACGCAACGATCCTGATGCTAACCGTTGGGCACAGCGTGTAAAGGAGTGCTTCGATCGTGATGCCGCTCTCAATGCATCCTATAACAAGGATATTGCAGGAGGCAAATGGAATGGTATGATGACCCAAAAGCACATTGGCTACACATCATGGAACGACAACTTCCGTGCTGATATGCTGCCACGTACACGTGAGGTTGAGGCTGCAACTGGTGGCTACATCTTCTCCCCAAGTAACGGATTTGTAGCAATGGAGGCAGAGCACTTCTTTAGTGCCACTGCTGCAGAAGGAACTGAGTGGACCGTCTATCCTTATTACGGACGTACACGCAGTGCTGTGGCCCTGACTCCTTATACTAAACCTACAGGCGATGCGAAGCTGACATACAAATTTACCCTTCCAGCCAATCATCCTTCAGAAGTGAAGGTGCTTGTTGTGGTGAAGTCGACCCTAGACTTTGAAAATCGTGGCGGTCATGAATATACCGTCAGCCTTGATAGCTCGGAACCTGCAGTGGTGAACTTCAATAAGAATCTGGTTGATAAGCAGCCATATCAGTACAGTGTGTTCTATCCAACCATCGCACGTCGTGTGGTAGAAAACACAGTGACTCTCCCTGTAGGCAATAATGAAACCCACGAATTGGTGATTCATCCACGCCATTCGGGCATCGTGTTCGAAAAGATTGTCGTCGACTTTGGCGGCTATCGTCCTTCATACCTCTTCGGTACAGAGTCGGAAACAAAGCGCTGAAAAAGCAGTAAAGTTATGAAAAGAAAAGCAGGAATTCATTTGAATTCCTGCTTTTTGCTTAGTTATCGTGCTTGATAAATCTTGAATGTACGTATGTTATTACCCTCTTTTTTACGGACAAAATTAATACCTCTTTGTGGATGAGCGATTCTGACACCATTGGGCGTGAAATACTCCGTGTAATTGGAGCCATCTGCCATTCCAGCATCCAAGTCATGGATACCCTCATCTGTTCCTTCTGTATGGCGTAGACCGCTGAAGGCATCGAGAGCTATCGACGGTCTGCGGGTGCGGGGATTCCATGCGCCGAGATGATGGTCTTCAGTGAGTTCGGGTTCCCAATAGTAGAGTCCTGCAGCTCCTGCATCGATGAGCTGACTGAGGAAACTGCACAGCCACTGATTGGCTTCTAACTGGCGGTCGTTGTAATATCCAGTTTCAACGATGAGCACAGGTTTTCCGTATCGTTCCTTTAACACCTTAACATTCTCGACCACCTTTTCTATCAATTTCTCTGGGGAAAGTGTAGTTCCCTGTACGTGTACCGACAGACCTATAGCATCCCACTTTGCATTATTGGTTTGGAGGGTATCGAAGTAGTCGGTGAGCCATTGCGTATTCTCACACTCGGAGACATGGATGATTGTCTGCACATCGGGGTTGATTTCCTTTACTGCCTCGTATGCTGTATTGACGAATTGGATGAATGAGGCGGTATTGCGTCCTTCATTCCATAGCATACCTTGATCGACTTCATTGCCTATCTGCACCCATTTCAGCATCTGCGTAAGATTGATGCTCCGAACTGCAGATGTAGTATGATTCTTAACGGAAGAAAGCAGTTTGTCTAGAGAATAGTTTGCCCATGATGTAGGTACCACATTGTCGCCCCACCAGTCACAATAATGCAGGTCGAGCAATATATTCATCTTTTGCCCTCTCGCTGTTGTTGCCAATGTCTTAGCATATTCTACGTTGAAGTTCTTATCGGAAGGATTCACCAATACACGTAGCCGGACACTGTTCATACCCTTATCTTTCAAAATAGGCATCAGTGTTTTTCGCTGACCTGCACTATTATAGAATACTTTTCCACTGTTCGTTTCCAAGGTCAGCGAACTGATATCGGCACCAAAGTCGAAGATGTCTTCTGCGGCAGCTCGATCGAACACGGTATCTACAACAGTTTCAACATCATCGAAAGGAGCATCGTAATTCATATCGCTCGCCTTGAAGTTACGGGTACTGATACTCCAATTGCGCGAAAATCCGCTCAAGTCGGGCTTAAGAAAAATACGTGCATTCTGCTTGAAGCCCTTTAGCTGCCAATCCATCCACTTGATGGCAATACGTCCGAATTCGCCACCATGCGAATCCCAATAAGTACCTCCGTGGCCTGCATTCGAAAGGTCGGCCCATGCGACCTTCACCTTTACCTTCGCGAAATCTGACTTCGCATTTTCATAAGCCACATCATCGGGGCCGCCCGTCATATAAATGAGGGGGCAGTGGAGGGAGTTCAGCGTGCTGGGAGATGCACCACCCATCGACATGCCACCCATTCCAGCATTCATAATGAGCAGGGTCTTTACTCTGGAATTGGCACAATTAGCAATAGCCTGAGCGCCACCACATGAGTGCCCAGAAAGAGCGATGTTCTTCACATCTATGGCCTTGTAGTAATCACTGGTTCTCAGTTTCTCCTGCTTCACCAGCCAGTTGATAGCATCCACGACCATCTTCTCGTTCGATCCTCCGTCATCACGCTCGCTATCCACCATCTCAAACGAACCGATACCCACGACAACATATCCGTGTGATGCTATTTCGTTGAGCATATGTTCATACCCGATGGAAGACCCTGAGCAGGCACCATTACACCAAATCAGGATTGGCAAGGGGCCTTCACGTCGAGCCGCATACTGTACATTTCGTGGACGGTAAATGGTGAAATCGGGAAGCGATTTCTCGCTAACGATGATGGCACGATAGCGTCCAGATCCTCCATTTTCAATTTCTTTTTGTCTAACTACCTGATCATTGATTGTTTCCGTTCCATCGGCTATTGCAGGAATCGGTAACAAGGTCAGTACTCCGAAAACAAGGAATACAAGCAAAGATTTGATGGTTTTCTGAGTCATAGTCTTTTATAGTTTATTGGTAATCTTTTATTTCGACACCACACCCTCCTTCTTCATTCCGTCAATCTTAATGGTAACAGGTTTTTCGAGTCGCACATGGCGGACAAAGTCTGTTTCCTGAACGGCTGGCAAACTATTGAGATAGTCGATGTTGTAGATACCATCGCCTATGTAATCATTAACGATGAAATAGCCTACGCCGAAGGAGGTGAGGTTCTGGAAGAAATGGGTACCCTGACTGGGTTCTACTCGATAGTCCTTCAGTCCTGCTTCGACAATGAGTTTGGCAGCACTGATATGCGGCCACTTCACCGGGATACCCAACCACGAGTCATTACTACCCCAACGGCCCGGACCTACGAGGATGTACGTTTTTCCTTCGTCGAGAAATCCTCTATTGATTCGCTCCACCTCATCGGCTATACGTGGGTTGTTCGAGGCTGAGTAGCCCTTTGTCTTCACATAAACGATGTCAGAAATATCGCTCACCACCCCACAACCAATGGCATTATGACTTCGGATGATGCAGTTTTCATCAGGAATTTCTGTGAGGTCTTCGTCAATCATCATCTTGTTGTCTACCATCGGACGTATTTGCAGCAGGTAGAACTCGCCGGTCTTGTTGGGATGTAGCTTCACAGCGAACTCTATCTCCACTGGTCGGCGCATTTCTTCTTGTCCGAATTTCAAAATCATTTGCAATATCTCAGGCAATGGGAACACCCCCTGCTGCAATACTCCAGCGAAGGTGATTAGTTTGCGGTTGCGTCCCTCATAGAAGCCATCGTAGATACACTGGTCGTATGGGTCATAGGTGCTGCAGATATATTGCAGAGAACCATTGCTTTCGACATCGCGCACCATGAGTTTCACAAGGTTGAACCCATCATCTACCTTGAAGTCATCGCGTATGTTCTTCGTATCAAGTGCCAGCAGATAGGTCTGGGTTTCGCGCAGAGCAATCTCCATCTCACTGGTTTGCAACACCTGATGTGGATGGGCAGGACAGACACGCAGACTCATGCCGCCATCTACGATATACTTGCCCAATCCCATTGCCAGGTTCACAGTACCCTCTTCAGCCCGCTCATCCCCAATGGGATAGTAGTTGATGCTGCGAGCCACACCCGATATGTTAGGATAGAAGTAATCACTATATTGTGTACCCACCACCTCTTGCAGGATGACAGCCATCTTCTCTTGGTCGATGATATTGCTTGTAGCCGTCATATATGCCTTTGAGTCGCTAAAGAACACTGAGGCATACACGCTCTTGATGGCATCGCTCAACAGTTTCAAGTGGAAGTACTTGTCGTCCACATACGGAATCATATAGGTACTATAGACCCCTGCAAATGGCTGATAGTGGGCATCTTCGAGCAACGAAGAACTACGGATAGCAATCGGTGCCTTCACCACATCGAGGAAAGCCATGAGGTCTTCTGCCAACCGTTCGGGCAGACGTGCATGGAGGAACTGATGGAGAATTTCCTCGTTCGAGGCATCGCTGAGCGCTATCTGATACAGTTCGTTCGTATCCATAAATTCGTCAAAGATATCCGTACACAGCACCACCGTCTTAGGAATAGTGACCTCAGCATTGTCAAAATGGTTGAGTTCTTCATAGCGCGAGATGATATTATCAAGGAAGGCAAGTCCGCGACCCTTTCCGCCCAACGACCCTTCACCAATGCGGGCAAAATTAGAGAAGCGGTCGAAACGATCACGACGGAACGTAGCAACCACACCACGGTTCTTCATCTTACGATAGCTCACAATAGCATCGTAGATATACTGACGGTGGGCATCCACATCCTGAAGAGTACGCCAAGTGATTTTCTTCAAAAAGTCACAGATGGGGAATAGTGCGCGAGAACCTAACCAACGGCTCACATTGTTACGCGACACATGGTACATCAGCGATTCACGTGGCAGGGTGAAGATATTGTCTTGCAAGTCTTTCAGATTCTTGATACGTGCCACCTCCTCCATCGTGTCGGGGTTGCGGAAAATGAAATCGCCAAAACCGAAATAGCGGCGCACCAGGTCTCGCAGGTCAATATCAAGTTTTTTCGAGTTCTTGTCGATGAAACTGGCATGACATTGACGAGCCAGTTCCTTGTTCTCTGACTCTGAAGACTCCATGATGAGCGGCACATATTCGTCCTCGGCACGGATGGCACTCAGCAGTTTGAAACCTGCCAACTTGTCCTTCTTCCCTTCCTTGGGGAACTCACAGTCGCTGATGACTCCTAACGTGTTGTCCTTGAACTTATAGTACAATTCCCACGCCTCTTCGTAGGTACGTGCCAGCACAATCTTCGGACGTCCACGCATACGCAGCGTTTCAAGTTGGGAGTTCAACGCCTCTGTTGCAAATTCCAAACTCTGTTGCAACACGAACTTATAGAGGTTGGGCAGGATGCTCGAATAGAACCGAATGCCATCCTCCACCAGAAGTATCATCTGCACTCCTGCCGTCTTGATGTCGTGTTCCAGATTCATCTTGTCCTCCATCAGCTTAATAATGGATAGGAGCAGGTCGGTATTGCCTAACCAACAGAACACATATTCGAAGATGCTCAGGTCCTCATTCTCCATTCGCTTGGTGATACCATGCGAGAAAGGTGTCAGAACTACGATCGGGATATCAGGGAATGCTCCCTTGATATTGCGAGCGATATCAAATACATCATTGCTGTCGTTACCTGGCATACAAATCACCAATTCAAACTTCGTGCCACGCATCAGCTCTGTGGCCTCATCTTTGTTAGCAGCACGAAAGAAACGTGGCGGATAGCGGAGGCCTAACTTCGAGTACTCATCAAAGATTTTCTCATCGATACGCCCGTCGTCTTCCAGCATGAAGGCATCGTATGGGTTTGCCACAATCAGCACATTGAAAATACGACGTGCCATCAGTTCAACAAACGATGTATCCTTCAGTATCAATTGATTCTTTTTCATCGTCAACTTGAGAATTTTGATGCAAAATTACAAAAAAAAACTTAAAAAACACACGTTAACTAAAAATAATTGTACATTATGCATTGTGCATTGTAATATAATTCTTACCTTTGCAACGGATTCAAAAGAAGCACTTAGTTTTTTTTATCACTGATTTAGGTGATTAATAGTGTAAATTAGTAGGAGAGAGTCAGGTCCGATGAAGGATATGACTCTTTTTTTATTAATAATAACAAACGTAGATAACGATATGAAACGACTCATATTCATAACCTCCATGCTGATTGTCTCAACATGTTTGGCAACTGCACAGCGACGTATTCCTTTTAATGCCGACTGGACCATTGGTGAAGCCAATCATTCGGTCACCCTACCTCGTGCATGGAACGAAGACGATGCATACAGAGTTTCCATCGAACAGCTGCCTACCGATGTAGTGTGGTACAGGAAGGTGTTTACCTTGCCCAACATGAAAGGCAAGAAGGTCTTTATCGAGTTCGAAGGAGTTCGTCAGGCTGGCGAAGTCTATGTCAATGGTGATTCAGTGGGCATCAGCGAAAATGGTGCAATGGCTTTTGGATTCGATATCACACCTTATATAAAAAAAGGGAAGAACCGCATCGAAGTGAAAACAGATAATAGTTGGAACTATCGCGAGAAGTCGTCAAACAGTCCTTATCAGTGGAACGATAAGAATTTTAATGCAAATTACGGAGGTATCACGAAAAATGTGTGGTTGCATATCACAGACGAAGTCTATCAGACCCTACCCCTCTATTCCAACTTGCAAACCACTGGAACGTATATCTATCTGACTGATGCCAACATCCAGCAGCATACTGCCACCGTTGCTGTTGAGACAGAAGTCAAAAACGACAGCAAACAGTCACGCCAGATGCATATGCAGGTACAGTTTCCTTCAGCTTTGCAAGTTGAAGGTCCCATAGAGCCTGCCCGTTTGGTCAACCTTCAGCCTGGTGAGAAAAGCATCATCCGACAGACATATCGAATTGCGAACGTGCAGTGGTGGAGCATCGGCGAAGGTAATCTATATGATGTTGTCACCCAGTTGACTGATGTGAAAGGGAAGGTATTTGATGAAGTTGTGACTCGAACGGGGTTCCGTACAACCCGCTTTGCTAACGGACTGATTTGGCTCAACGGACAGGTCATTCAGGTGAAAGGGTATGCTCAGCGCACCAGCAACGAATGGCCGGCTGTAGGCATCTCCGTTCCTGCATGGCTGAGCGACTATTCCAATGGGCTGATGGTGGAGAGCGGAGCCAATCTGGTACGATGGATGCATATCACTCCTTGGAAACAGGATGTGGAGTCGTGCGACCGAGTGGGACTGATGCAAGCTATGCCTGCAGGCGACGGGGAAAAAGATGTCGAGGGACCTCGCTGGCGACAGCGTACCGAACTCATGCGCGATGCCATCATCTACAATCGAAACAATCCCAGCATCATTTTCTATGAGGGAGGAAACGAATCCATTAGCCGCGCTCACATGTTGGAATTGAAAGCCATCCGTGACCAGTTCGACCCTCACGGAGGACGAGCCATCGGAAGCCGTGAGATGCTAGATATTGATGAGGCAGAATATGGGGGTGAAATGCTCTACATCAACAAGAGCAAAAAACACCCCATGTGGGCAATGGAGTATTGTCGTGATGAAGGACTGCGTAAGTATTGGGACAACTACAGCTATCCATATCATCAAGAAGGTGCAGGTCCGCTCCATAACGGGCAGCCAGCCAACGCATACAACCACAATCAGGATGAATTTGCAGTCGAACTTGTCCGCCGTTGGTACGACTACTGGCGCGAACGGCCAGGTACAGGCACACGTGTCAGCAGTGGAGGTGTGAAAATTGTGTTCAGCGATACTAATACCCATCATCGTGGGGAAGAAAACTATCGTCGGAGCGGAGTGACCGATGCTATGCGAATCCCCAAAGACGGATTCTTTGCCCATCAGGTCATGTGGCACGGATGGGTCGATACCGATTCTTTCCAAACTTATATCATAGGTCATTGGAACTATCAGCAAGGGGTGAAGAAACCTGTCTATGTAGTGTCGAATGCTCCGAATGTCGAGCTGTTTCTCAATGGCAAAAGTCTGGGAAAAGGAGAACAAAGCTACCATTTCCTCTATACTTGGCACGACGTGAACTGGGAGGCTGGCATCCTGCAGGCAGTCAGTCGTGATGAGGCAGGTCAGGAAGTATCGACCTATCGTCTTCAAACCACTGGCGAACCTGCTGCATTGAAGCTGACAACAATAGATAATCCCCAAGGATGGCAAGCCGATGGAGCAGACTTGGTATTGGTACAGTTCGAAGTGGTCGATCGTGAAGGCCGCCGCTGCCCCCTCGACAACCGGATGGTCAGCTTTACCCTTGAAGGTCCTGCAGAATGGCGAGGAGGTATTGCACAAGGTCCCGACAACTATATCCTCTCAAAGGCTCTACCCGTGGAATGTGGCGTGAACAGAGTGCTCATTCGCAGTACAACCAAAGCCGGGCGTGTCACACTGAAAGCACAAGCAGAAGGACTTCCTCTCAGGCAGATTACCCTTGAGACACATCGGCCTACCCTACAACGCAATCAGGCTCCACAAGCTCATCTCGTACCAGCCAAACGAAAGATGCATCCTACATATACACAAACCAAAGTGGGTGTTGATATCGTAGCTGCCATATCCGAAGTAAACCAGGAAACCCTTCGCAACAGCTACGATGATAACGAACTGAGCGAATGGCGAGGAGGTACATCTGTGACCTATACCCTGAGCGAAGCAGCACCTATCAATGACATCTGTGTGAAGATGGCAGGGTGGCGCTCCACGAACTATGCACTCGAGGTAGAGGCAGAAGGTAATATTCTATGGCGAGGCATCACCCCCACCAGCCTCGGATATGTACATCTCCAGATAGCACATCCAGTGAAAGCTAAGACATTCACCATCAGAGCTATTGACAAATCAAAGGCACAAGCAAGGGAAGCCAACTTCAACGACCCTGAAGCCGCACGATTCCAGAACATCACAGAAGTGGCAGGCGGTAAAGCCAATGAGCTGGATGCAACTAGCACACCCAATGCGAAGGTCCAACCGCTACGCATCGTCGAGATTGAATTCCTGAAATAAATAAAAAGCAATAATATAGAAATTGACACAAACGCCTGCATTAGCCAATATAAAAAACAAGCAACCCCTAGGGGCTACAAATAGTACGTCTTATACTGAAATAGCTTGACACTTTTTCGCCCAATTTGTGAAATCAGGAAAAGTCACTAGACACATACGAAAAAGCGGGCTATTAATACTGTCAGAAATTTGAATCGATTCAACTCATCCATTGAATCGATTCAATCGATCGGATGAATCGATTCAAGTTTTGAACACCTATATTTAAAAGTTTAGAGTTTTGGCGGCTATGTTTCGTTTTAACGTTATAATGGAATAAAAAGGGTCGCTAACCGTTATTTCCCCCTTGGTGGTAGGGAAATCCCTACAAGGTTTAGGATTTCGGAATTTAATCGATTTCGGACTTGCAGTATCAAAGAGATGTACGAGGTTGGAAAACAGGCCTCACGAAAGAAGAAACAAAACAAAAAAATAATAACAAACTAAAAATTAAGAAAGGAAACAAATTATGAAGTCATTAGTAATCACAATCGCAAGTCTCATCGCAACTGTAAGTGCAAACGCTCAGAACTCAACTGTGTACTACGCACCAGTAACAACCAACATGGAGGTAGGTCTCGGATTCGACCGCGCTACCAACCAGTGCATCCTCAGCATCATCGAGGAAGCTAACGAGGCAGTAGATTTCAATTTCGACATCATCAATACAAACGGTGAAAGCGTCCTCACCAGCGAACTCAGCGAAGGCAACGTGAACGTTATGCCAAAGGACCGCAATGCTGACTACTACCAGTGCAACTACGAACTCTCAGTACCAGAACTTATGGACATCATCGTCAATGCAAAGGACAACACAGTAGTGATCAACGGTACCCAGGTAAGCAGCAAAGCTCTTGCAAGTGCTATCGCCAGCGTGCAGAAGGAACTCCGCCCAGCAGCAAAGGCTCCTGAATTCCCACAGCGCCACCGCATCCACGCTACCCCTTGGGGCGCTCCACGCTTCGGTCAGTTTGCTCGCAGATAATCAAGGCATTACTCTTGACAACATAACAATATAGAATTATTTATTCGCAAGAGGTGCAGGCTCTCTCAGACCTGCACCTCTCTTTTTATTGCTCTCATTCAAGCAAATACGGTAGATAATCTAAAATAAATGTTAAAAATGAGGGATGATGGCAAAAAATATTACTAAAAGTTTCGTTAATTAAAAATTTAGTTATACCTTTGCCTGCGAAAACGAATGAAGGTTGAATCACACCAAACGTATGATCAATATGAAAACTCAGAAGAACTATACATTGACAAGGGCAGAACTTCAAGCTATGGAAGTGCTCTGGAGTATAGGGAAGGCCTGTGATGTACACGAAGTAGTGGAACGTTATGCAGAGCCTCGACCAGCCTATACTACAGTCTCCACGTTTATGAAGATTCTATCGACTAAAGGTTTCGTAGATTTCAAGAAAGGGCAAGGCAAACAGCATCTGTATTTCCCTCTGATTTCTAAGGACGAATACACGTCACGAGTGATGCGCGATGTGAAGAACAACTTTTTTGGCGGAAGTGTATCATCGTTCCTCAGTTTCTTTCTAAAAGAGGAAAACCTATCGAAGAAGGAGCTGGAAGAGCTGATAGCGAAAGTAAATAACAATTAACCAACTAAAACAATTATCCCAGTTATGTCTGCAATATTCATATACGCAATCAAGTCGGCAATATGCTTGGCAATGCTTTACTTGCCTTATACGCTGCTCATGCGGCGCGATACATTCTATTCGCTCAATCGAAAGGTGCTGATGGGTATTGTGCTGCTGGCACTTGTGTTGCCTGCGTTAGACTTGCCAGTATTCGATAACGGGATACTCAGCGGCATTACGGGTAAGGGACGTGCCATCATAGAGATTGGCATGCCACAAGCTGCTATTGAGGGGGCAGGACATCATATCGCTCAGCCCAATCCTGTGGATGTGAGTCAGGAATGGAGCGTGCTGCTGGTGCAGATGCTGCTTCTTATATATATAATAGGTGTAGCAGTTTGCTTCATTTGGAAACTGATTTCCCTGATACGACTGATGCGCTTCATCCCTGCAGGCAGTATCTGGAAAGAGCAGAAAGACGGACTGACCATCTATTGCCACGTGGGGCAGGTGAGTCCATGCAGCTGGATGAACAAGATTGTGATATCGGAGGATGACTATAACAACAACCCCTCAGTGATGCTTCATGAGAAGGCTCATTGCCACAAAGGGCATTCGTGGGACACCCTCGTGGTATCTCTCGTAGAGGTGTTTATGTGGTTCAATCCCTGTATCTGGATGCTCGACCACTCCTTGCAGGAAGTGCATGAATACGAAGCAGACGACGAGGTGTTGCGTCAGGGTGTTACAGCCAAGAATTATCAGATGCTATTAATAGAAAAAGCCATCAGCACCAGTTCCTACACTTTTGCCAATGGCTTTAATCACAGTTTACTTAAAAAAAGGATCACTATGATGATGAAGAAAAAATCCAACAAGTGGTTGAGCGGTACAAAAGCATTGTACATGCTCCCCGTGGCATTGATTGCTGTTGCAGCATTTGCCACCCCAAAGGTTTCAAAAACCTTCGATGCTGTTATCGACAGCAAAGTTAATGCAAATGTTTTGAACGACCAAAACATTTCGAGTAAAAATGCAGAAAATCAGGCTGAAGTAGATGAAATCACCCCGACTTTGACTTCTCAGGAGGCTATTGTCCTAGACGAAGAGCCGAAACGTGCGGTGATTGCAATCGACGAAATGGCTCCCGAAGTAGAGCAAGACCCTGACACTGCTGTGTTCTCTGTTGTGGAGAAGATGCCTGAGTTCCCTGATGGCATGCAAGCACTCATGACATTCTTAGCCGCTAACATCCATTATCCCCAAATTGCACAGGAAATGGGCGTTCAGGGACGAGTGCTGGTTCAGTTCGTAGTTGATAAAACAGGTAAGGTCTCTCAGGCAAGATGCATACGTGGCATTCCCGCCCCTGTTGCTCCAGCTAATGCGACAGATGCAGAGAAGGAGGTATATGAGAAGAAAGGTGAAGGGGCCTATGCAATTAACCAGGAAGCTTTGCGAGTAGTTGAAAGTATGCCAGCCTGGAAGCCAGGTATGCAAAAAGGACAGGCTGTTAATGTGCGATATACACTTCCTGTCAGTTTCAGACTTCAGTAACAGATTGCAAAACATAAGCGGCTCCAAAAGAGGGCCGCTTTTTTTTATCATAAACCACTAATACGCATACACCAAGCCATATTTTTCGTGCAGACGATGAAGTGAGCCATTGGACTTCATCCTACGGATGACTCCATTGACAAAATCGAGAAGGTCTTCCTGTCCCTTCTGCATCAGCACACCGATCTCTCCATGAGTGAATGGTTCATTGAGCAAAGGCGCAGCAAGTCGTGTGTCTGTTTGCACATAATAAGGAGCCTCTGTGATTTCCGTTATCATCACATCTGCCACACCTTCTGCTATCAGCGTGGGTATCTCCTCATTCTTCTGGTGAACAATGATTGTAGCATGCGTGAGGTTCTCATGGGCAAACTTCTCGTTCAATCCTCCCGGATTGACCATCACACGTACTTCGGGTTTATCGATATCAGCCAACGATTGGTAGCGTTCGCTCTCAGATGCCCGACAGAGGATGGTCTTGCCGTTTGCAAGATAGCCTTCGCTCATCATCATGGTCTCACATCGTGCATCAGTGATGGTGATACCTCCTATAGCAAAGTCGAACTTCTGAGGCTCAGCAAGTACATCAGCAGTCAACGTAGGCCATGAAGTCTGAACGAACTCTACTTTCACGCCCAGCTGCCTAGCGATTTCCTGAGCAATTTCAATGCCAAATCCCCAATATTCACCCGTCTCGGGTTCACAGAAAGATAGAGGACGATAATCGCCCGTGGTGCCAATGAGTACTTTACCACGTTCAACAATCTCTGTAACTTTATCTGGTTGGCGTACCGGTTTGTCACTATCGGAACAAGCCGACAAAACAGCTTGACTGCAAAGGGTGAGGATAGCAACCAACACCCATATCTTTGTTCGTTCTTTATTCATTTTCCAGGGATATTGAATTGGGCACAATTACTGAGCTGTTCGAATAATTCGGGCACAAATACCGGGTTGATATTATCAGAGCCTATTCGTACACAAATCAGTTGCTTATAAGGATTGACATATAGCACTTGTGCACAGATGCCAAGAGCGTAATAACCGGGATATCGTGCCTTGCGGCTACCCACACTACTTAGGTTGTACCAATTGAAATGATAGCCATCGTTACTGGTGTCATAATCGGTGGATTGTCTTATCCACTCTTCGCTAACGATTCGACGACCATCCCATAAGCCTCGATTGAGATAAAGGCGCCCTATTTTTGCCAAATCCTTCATCGTGAGCGTGATTCCACCAAATGTGTGTGCCACGTTGTGCCTGCGACTATCAATATTGATGAGAGCCGGAGACTCCATCTGCAGGGGTTTCCATACTTTTTCGCTGAGATAACTGGCAAAAGACTTGCCTGAAGCTCGTTCAATTACGACACCAAGAATCTGTGAGGTCATACTTTCATAACGATGTTCTGTACCAGGTTCCTTGCGGAATTTCAGCCGACGTATCTGCTTCATGACATTATGGCCGTAATTCAACTTTGCAATCGCTTTCAACTGCTTGAAATGCTTCAAGTCAAGTTGGTAAGTGTCATCGAAATCTAAGCCACTCTGCATATTCAGAAGATGGCGAATCTTGAGTTTCTGCCACATTGGGTCTTTGTTTTTGAGTTCAGGCAGATACAAAGTAACTGGGTCATCAATGCTGTGAATATAGCCATCGTCTATTGCAATACCACACATCAATGATGTGATAGATTTCGACACGGAAAATACTGTGGCTAAACGGTCGGAAGTCATATCTCCCCAATATTTCTCATAGACAATACTGTCACTTTGGATAATCAAAACACCTTGAGTCTTGCTTTTTGTGTTCAATGCCTCCAGAAACGTAATGTTATTACAAGACTTGCCTTGTGTATAGAAATGCAGGGTGTCGATCCAATTTGCCTGATGATGAGCAACAGCAAAACGGAATGCCTGCCCACCATTATCAATGGTTGTATGTTGATGATGCTCAAAACTGAAAATACCAGGTCCGTCCGTACCATCAGAGAGATAACCTCGAATTAAAGAGCACGAAGTCATTATAAAAGAGAGGAAGACAATAGATATAGCTATAATTATAGTGTTGCGCATGGGAAAAGGTACTAACAGGGAACAATCAGTCGATATCTTGCGCCACCTAACAAGGCAACAACGCCTTTATACTCCAGCTCATACAAGCAACTGCTGACAATATGGAAGCTCAGCCCGGTTTCTACAACAATCTGGTTGATTTGCTTGCTGTCACAATTACGCAAGACCTCTACAATAGCTGCCTCGTTGGATGTCAACTGAGGGAACAATTCTTTTTGTGCTGCTTCTTCCTTGACATTGGATGATTCCTGCTTCCAGCCCATCGTTTTTAGGAACTCGTCAGCATTGCGTATCATCGTAGCTTTCTGACTGGCAATAAGCTTGTTACACCCTTCGCTGAACTCATCTGTGATGCGACCAGGAAAAGCAAAGACATCACGATTATAGGTGGAAGCCAGTTCGGCTGTGATGAGTGCACCACCATGTGCAGCACTCTCTACGACAATCGTAGCATCGGACATTCCTGCCACAATACGATTACGGCGGACAAAGTTGATTTTCTCAGGAGTGGTTCCGCTAAGATACTCTGTCAATAACCCTCCATTCTCTGTCATCTTAGCAGCTGTCTGGCGATGTAACGCAGGATAAATACGATCAAGTCCATGAGCCAGAATACCTACGGTGGACATCGAGTTCTGCAGGGCTGCCCGATGGGCATGAATATCAATTCCATAAGCCAGTCCGCTGACGATGAGGGCATCAGGGCATTCACGCTTCAAGTCGGCAACAAACTCCCGGCAGATATCTTTCCCGTACTGGGTGCATCGACGAGTACCTATCAGGTTGATGACATGCCGACAATTGAGGTCTGTATTGCCACAGAAAAAGAGAATCAATGGGGCATCATTGCATTCCAAGAGCCGCTGAGGATATTCAAGGCTATTCATGGGATAAGCCTTGATACGCTTCTGCTCAATATACTCATACTCCTTCTCTGCCAACTTCAACGCATCATTGCAATGGTCAAGCACCTCTTGCAACTGAGACGTGGCTTCAGGAATGAGGTCATTGATGTGTTTACGATGTTCAAAGATGCTTGCAGCCGACCCTGCCTCTTCGTAGAGACGCTTGGCTGTAACAAGGCCTATGTGAGGCAGATTGGACAGCGCTATGGAGCAGATGATTTCTTGTGCTAAGTCGGTCATAGATGTGCGGAGTGCTATAGAATATCCATCTCGCTCAGCTCTCCATTAACGACACAAACTGTATCGACTACGCCCTTAAGGGCAAGTTTCATGTCGCTCTTACGATAGATATCCTGATAGAAGATATACTTGAAACGGTCGTGAACATAACGTGATTTGACAACAAACTCATCTCCGCTCTTCAAAGGGGTCTTGAAACGCATAGTGATGGCTGAGACCACAGCATCGATGCCTTGAGCATGTAATTGGGCAAAACTCACACCTAAGGAGAGCAGGAACTCATGACGTGCATGTTCAAGATAATGCTGATAGTTGGCATTGTTGACAATACCTTGAAGGTCGCACTCATAGTCGCGCACCTTCAAGGTCAATTCATGTTGATATTCCATTGGCTAAAATCTAAAGCTTCAAATTAGCTTACTTGGCTTCCTGCTTTCACTTCGTGCTCTACTGTGGTAACACTAATAGTGCCGTCGTAGTTCTCTGCAGAAAGTATCATACCCTGACTAACGAGTCCGTTCTTGAACTCACGCGGGGCTAAATTGGCAATAAACAGCACTTGCTTGCCTTTCAGCCGTTCGGGTTCATACCATTGAGCAATACCTGATACGATGGTTCGTTTTTCAAGTCCGTCGTCAATGAGGAACTTGAGCAGTTTTTTCATCTTAGGTACTCGTTCGCATTCGAGAACTGTTCCGACCCGGATATCGAGTTTTTGGAAGTCATCGTAAACGATGGTTGATTTCACGGGTTCTGCCTTTGCATTGGCTGCTTCATTGGCCTTGAGAGTTGCCTCAAGTTTATCCATCTGCTGCTGAATGGTCTCATCTTCAATCTTGGAGAAGAGAAGGGATGGCTCACCAAGTTGCTTACCAGCAGGAAGGAGGTCTGTTTTGCCGAGGTCTTCCCAATTGAGGGTATCCATACAAATCATCTGACGTAAACGTGCAGAGGAGAATGGTAGGAACGGTTCAAAAGCAATAGCAAGGTTGGCAGTAAGCTGCAGGGAAATATAAATAACGGTCTTTACTCGTTCAGGATCAGTCTTGATGACTTTCCAAGGCTCTTCGTCAGCAATATACTTGTTTCCTATACGGGCAAGATTCATTGCTTCCTTTTGAGCATCACGGAATTTGAAATCCTCAAGCAAAGCCTCAACACGTTCTTTAACCTGAGCAAACTCTGCAAGGGCTTCGCGATCGGTGTCTGTAAGTTCACCACACTCAGGAACGATGCTATTATAATACTTCTTTGTAAGCTGGAGCGCACGATTTACGAAATTACCATAGACAGCAACCAGTTCGTTGTTGCAACGTGCCTGGAAGTCTGCCCATGTAAAGTCGTTGTCTTTGGTCTCAGGTGCATTGGCTGTAAGGACATAACGCAACTCATCCTGACGGTTGGGCAATTCCTCCAAATACTCATTAAGCCATACAGCATAGTTTTTGGACGTGGAAATCTTGTTTCCTTCCAAATTCAGGAACTCATTAGATGGCACATTGTCGGGAAGGATATAGTCACCATGTGCCTTCAGCATAGATGGGAAGACGATGCAATGGAACACGATATTGTCTTTTCCAATGAAATGGATGAGACGGCTTTCTGGGTCTTGCCACCATTGTTGCCAAGTACCCCACTTCTCTGGATTTGCATCGCAGAGTTCCTTTGTGTTGCTGATGTATCCGATGGGGGCATCGAACCATACATACAGTACCTTACCCTCTGCGCCATCGATAGGAACTGGAATACCCCAATTGAGGTCACGGGTGACAGCACGAGGTTTGAGGCCGCCGTCAAGCCAGCTCTTGCATTGCCCATAGACATTGGGACGCCACTCCTTGTGTTCCTGTAGAATCCACTTCTCCAACCAAGGCTGATACTGATCAAGGGGAAGGTACCAGTGTTTGGTGGCTCGCTTCACCAACGGATTTCCAGTCACGGCATTGTAAGGGTTGATAAGTTCGTCAGGTGAGAGGGTGCTACCGCATTTCTCACATTGGTCTCCGTATGCTTCGGGTGCATGACACTTAGGGCATTCGCCACGGATATTACGGTCGGTAAGGAATTCGCCAGACTGTTCGTCGTAATATTGCTCACTCTCAATGGCAACGAACTTACCTTCATCATAGAGTTTCTTGAAAAAGTCGGATGCGAACTGATGATGGATCTTTGAAGTGGTGCGGCTATACACATCAAATGAAATACCGAAATCCTCAAACGATTTCTTGATGATTTGATGATAGCGATCCACTACATCCTGAGGAGTACATCCTTCCTTGCGTGCCCTGATGGTTACAGGAACACCATGTTCGTCGCTACCTCCCACAAAGAGTACATCTTTGCCTTTCAAACGAAGATAGCGTACGTATATGTCAGCTGGCACATATACACCTGCAAGATGTCCTATGTGAACAGGACCATTTGCGTAGGGAAGTGCCGATGTTACTAATGTTCTTTTCATTCTTATTCCTATTTGTGCACTAATGTACCGATATTTTCTCCTTCTATCACTTTCTTCAAATTGCCAATGACATCCATGTTGAACACATAGATGGGCAGGTTGTTGTCTTGGCACATGCATATAGCGGTGAGATCCATGACTTTCAAACCTCGAGACAGCACCTCGCTATAAGTGATGTCGTTAAACTTAGTGGCAGTAGGATCTTTTTCTGGGTCGGCTGTATATACACCGTCAACACGTGTGCCTTTCAGCATGACATTAGCTTCGATTTCAATGCCACGTAGGCTACTTCCTGTGTCAGTCGTGAAATATGGATTGCCCGTGCCTGCGGAGCAGATAACCACTTCGCCATTCTCCATCGCTTCAATGGCTTTCCATTTGGTGTAGAACTCACCAATAGGCTCCATGCGGATAGCAGTAAGCACACGACTCTTGCATCCTACCGCTCCTAAGGCGCTACTTAGGGCCAATGAGTTGATGACAGTAGCACACATACCCATCTGGTCACCTTTTACGCGATCAAATCCTTTACCTGCACCACTGAGTCCGCGGAAGATATTTCCTCCACCAATCACAATACTAATCTGCACTCCCAAATCATGTATTTCCTTAATCTGGCGCGCATAGTCATTGAGACGGTTAACGTCTATACCATATCCTTGTTCGCCCATCAGACTTTCTCCGCTGAGCTTCAACAGTATTCTCTTAAATCTCATATTTGTTTGTTACTTAGTTGCTCCGTTTCGTGTTCCCCCTGTCCAAGTATCTGTGGCAGCCTTGATGTCAGTTGCAGCAGTATTGGATACCGTGATTGTGATATCGCCTGCTGTCTGCGTCAGAGTTTGGTCGGCTTTGATACCAAAACACTTGGATTGGTCGGCTGTGTAAGTTCCGCCACTTACTACAAGTGACACATCCGTTCCTTTGAAGTCAAGGAAACCTCCATTCTTAGTAGTGTCTGTTACCTTAGTAGTCTTCTTGCCACGAATGCCTCTTGAACCATTTGCAGATACTGTTCCTGTAATCTTTCCTCCAGAAAAAGTACCCCTATATGATGTACGAATACCTTCAGAGAGATCACCACTGACAGCAATCGTAACATTTCCGTCTGACATCGTGAACAAGCTATCACATTTAATACCAGATCCGTCTGTTTGCGACACATTGAGGGTAAGGTTACCACCTTTTATCTTCACATTTCCGTAGTCATCGGAATCAATACAATCGCTTCCACAATTGGAGATGTTGACCGTACCTCCATTCATACGGAAGATATTATCTTCAGTATTTCCTTTTTCACCCTTACCACAATGGATGCCATCACTCACTGCACCCAGAACATTGATGGTTCCTAACGAACCTTTGAGTTCAATATACTCTTTTGCAGCAATCGCATGTTTCAGATTACCTTTGACATTAAGGGTTCCTGCTCCTTTGAATTCAGCATGTCCTTTGGTATAGAGGGCTGCCTTTTGTTCGCCTCCAGCATAGTCGGACAGGGTGTTTGTGGTTCCCTCTGGTAAGATGAAATCGATTCGCTTACCACATTCTACATCAATAGCGGCTCCTTTTGCGCTTGTCAGCGATACACCACCCAAAATAACGGTCAGCTTGTATTCACCATTGATGGTCAGTGAACCATTAGACGAACTACCCTCGAGATAGTAGGGATATTCCTGAGTCGTGTTCGTACAGTTGATGACAACATGAGAACTGTTACCGCTTGTACAAGTAACCCCTGTGAATGACGCAGGTATGGTAACAGTTGCTGTGGAGCCATTATATACCACACTGACTTTCTCAAACTGAGGCTCTTCAAAAGTAATGCTATCAATTTCAGTGATGTCTTGTTCCTCACCAGCTATTGATATCGTCATTTTAGATGAATCAAAGGTGATGTCGCCTAAAGATGCAATTTGGTATTTAGTGAAATTGAAGCCTTTGCATACATATACGTTTTGAGCATGAACAGGACAGATGATTCCCAATGCCCATACTAATCCTAAAAGTATCTTTTTCATCGTCATAGATTCATTTAGTGATTCTGTATGTAATCGTATATCTTCAGCACGTCTTGAGTGTCCACGCTGCCGTCACCATTGACGTCTTCAGAAGCTCCTTGTGGTGAAGATGAGTTCTGCATAAAGTCGTATATCTTCAGCACGTCTTGCGTATCCACACTGCCATCACCATTGACATCTTCAGCTGTTGCCGAAAGTGAACTGAAGTACATGCGGCTAACGTCGCTGATAGCGGTAGATTCCTTTTGGCCGTTCTTAAAATTCACAACTACCTTTCCATTCTCAAACGTAAGCTTTTGAATGTCTGCGAGCTTGTGTCCTGTAGCCTGTTGACTTGTATTGGCAACGATATACAATGTGTAATCGTCGGCAAATGCCGCCATACTCATAAAGAGCACTACAGATAATACAATCAGTTTTTTCATGTTCATTATTGTTATTTGTTAATAATCTATTAGAAATCGACCTTATATCCTAATCCCACCAGATGTCCATTCACCTCATCGTCATCATCCTCTGTAGTATAGCGATAGAAGACGGACAGTTTGTTGGTTTTGTTAATCTTGTAATCATATCCGCCAATGAACTTCCATTTGTTGGCTTTGTAGTTGAGACCACATCCATATTCTATGGAGGCTACGAGGTCAATCGGGAATCCTTTGATATCGTAGGAAGCAGAAAAGCGTGAACGCAGGATGGTCTGGTCTTTGTGGCCTTTTATTTCCTCACTTGTGTTTAAACCTTTTCCAATGACATTCCCGTCCGCATCAAGATTGTCATCACCTTCGTAATTGTCATCATCGTAAGTATAAGGTGAGTAAATCCAATCGATTGTCCCATTATCATTAAGTTGACTATTGTATTCATCAACACGCCATTTTGTGCGCAAAGTTTTCGCATCACAATAATGACTGTATTGTATGTTTTCTTTAAGTGAAAACGACCATCGTTTATTGGGTGAATAGTTGAAAGTCAGTCCTGGTGTAATTCTATATCGATTTCTCCAATAACTGTCGTCAACATTATATCCTTTTATGTCTCCAATATTAAAAAAGCCTTTCTTATATAGCCCATCGTCTGCATCAAAATATTTGGTTTCGCTTTCTGATAGTTTGTACGTCCACAGATAGTCAAATCCCGCAGTTGCTTTCAGTGAAATCCTCTTATCTAATGACTGATAGAGGCGATATGACAAGCCTGCACCCACAACGAAACGGTCTATACGCTCTGCATCGTCTTGGGTACGCATACGTCCTTCGAATTCCAACTTCAATCCTGAGACTATCTTTGTTTCTCCAGCGATGCTTAAGTCATATCCGAAATCATCTTGAGCTATTGCATGTAACCCGCACACAGTCAAGAAGAATAGGAGAGAAAGTCTTTTAGTCATAGTTCTTTGGCATTTTACGTAACGTATCGTCATTATCCGTATTGTCATCTTCAGTGTAGTACACCTTGATGAGTGCCATATCTTTCAAGAAGTCAAGTGAACCAATGGCCACTTCCTTAATGTTGAGGCCTGTACGTTGCTTCAAGTCCTCAATCAGTTCTGTACGTTTCTCTGGTGATATCAAGTCGATTTTGTCGTACTTGATATACTTTGTACTGAGACTTGTAACCCATTTCCCGCCTTCAGCAATCCAAATGACAGCAATAAACAGCAAGTTGGTAACTAGCAATTCAGTCATTGAGGTAAGTTCTGGAGCCCAGAATTCAGGATGTTTGTCTGATATGTCGGCAGTCCAAGCCAAACCATTGATAGCGGCTAGGGAAATAATCAGGAACAGATAGGTCATTTCGCGAATTGGCACAGATTCTGTTCTGTAGCGCATAATGCAGAAAATGGCAAACAGACCCATTGCAATACCTGTCTTCAGTTTTGCATCACCCATTAAGTGAATCAGCATGAAGATTCCAAATCCCACAAGGATGTAGGTGAAGAAGAAATCAACACGTCTGCTCTTTGGGAAATAGAATTTCCGTGCAATGATAACGGAAAATAGGGTATTGATAATCAAGCGAAACAATAAGTCAAGCAATCTGCAGTAGTCGCTTGTAATCAGCGAGAAAAAGTCATTGATAGATTCCATTTGTCAGTTATAATTTTGAAGTTAATAATTCTGTGTTAGTTTGTTGTATGAGTTGTCCACTCACGCTCATCTTGATTGATTTTGGCAAGTCTTCTTACTTTAGCCTTAAAATTGTTTTGTTTCAAGCCAGGATCGGTCCAAACCATTCCAATACAACACTTGCTGAATCCTGTAGGATGGATATGCAAGTCACGAAGCAGAGAGCATATTGGTGAATAAACATTCCCATCGCGTTTCAATTCGATGATAACAAGTTGATCGCTATCTGCATCATTATTTGTCTCAAAGTTATGAAAGCGGATATTATAGTCAATGGTCAGACGTTCTGTCTTTTCCTTATTAACCAACGTGATGCGGTCGAAGAGGTTCTGAACCACCTGATGCATCGTGGCAAACGACAAACCAGTCTTTTTCTTTACCAGTTCTTCTGCTCCTTCTGTTGTTTGGGATTGCTCCAAAGACGGTACTTGTATGCGTTTTTTCTTTGTTCTTCCGTGATTGTTCTTCTTTTTCACTTCGAGAAACGTCAAATCGCCGCTGGTTAGATAGGTTCTGACCCTGACTTTGGTGCGTCTTGCTCGTTTGTTGTGATGCATCATGTACATGACGTGTTCATCCGTATCGAAATAAGTGGTCCGATATGGGCAAATCGTTGTCGTACCAATGGTCTGCACATAATACTTATCTTGAACTAATTGTAATAGTTCAATCAGTTGGCGTTTGGTTGCGACATATTTGGTATCAAGACGATTCATGAGTTTGATAGACCCCATCTGCTCCAATGTGATTGGAGGCAGCGTATCGAGCAATGATTGAATCGTTTTATCTTTATTGTCCATCCTTATTACTACACTTATTCTTGATAAAAATTGCGGACAAATCCGCGCTATTCGTTGCAAATTTAGCCTTTTTATTTAATAAATAAGGTATTTTTAAACGTTTTTTTTCATAATTGGGCAAACTTTTTCCGTATTCAATGAATTCTTTTTATCTTTGCATCGTTTTTAATACCAATAGATGAAAGAATTTGTTATATCAGAAGCCAAGGTGGAGACGGCAGTTATTGTAGGACTTGTCACACCAGATCAGAATGAGCGCAAGACGAAAGAATATCTTGACGAATTGGAATTTCTTGCTGATACCGCAGGTGCAAAAGTCATCAGGCGGTTTACGCAAAAAGTAAACGGTCCCAACAGTGTCACCTATATCGGTAGTGGCAAGCTAGCAGAAATAAAGCAATTCATTCAAGACGAGGAAGATGCTGAGCGAGAAGTGGGGATGGTGATATTCGATGACGAGTTAAGTGCGAAGCAAATACGAAACATAGAACACGAATTGCAGATAAAGATTTTGGATCGGACCTCTCTTATTCTGGATATTTTTGCGATGAGAGCACAGACTGCAACAGCAAAGACACAGGTGGAACTGGCACAATATAAATACATGCTGCCCCGACTGACTCGTTTGTGGACACACCTCGAACGTCAGCGAGGAGGTAGTGTGGGATTAAGAGGACCTGGAGAAACACAGTTGGAAATGGACCAACGTATCATTCGTAACCGTATGGCACTGCTTAAGCAAAGACTGAAAGAGATAGATACACAGAAGACGACACAGCGCAAAAACCGAGGCCGACTGATTCGTGTGGCTTTAGTCGGTTATACGAATGTTGGAAAATCTACACTGATGAATCTATTGTCAAAGAGCGAAGTATTTGCCGAGAACAAGTTGTTTGCAACACTTGATACAACGGTCAGAAAGGTTATCATAGATAATCTGCCGTTCTTGCTGAGTGATACTGTTGGTTTTATCCGCAAACTTCCTACAGATTTAGTTGATTCCTTCAAATCGACATTGGACGAAGTCAGAGAAGCTGATTTGCTAATTCATTTGGTGGATATCTCGCATCCAGACTTCGAAGAACAGATTCGAGTTGTAGAAAAAACGCTTGCTGACTTAGGAGCGAGCGATAAACCCATTCTGCTCGTATTCAACAAAATTGATGCTTATACGTGGACGCCAAAGGACGAAGATGATTTGACGCCTAAGACCAAAGAGAATGTGTCGTTGGAAGAGCTGATGGCAACATGGATGGCAAAGATGAACGATAATTGTTTCTTTATCTCGGCAAAGACCGGCGAGCACATCAAAGAATTTAAAGAGTTGGCATATAAGAAAATCCGAGAACTACATGTTCAAAAGTACCCATACAATGATTTTCTTTTCCAACACTACGAAATAGAAGACAAAGAACAGATTTAGTCTATCATCCTAATTAAACACAACAAATATGAAACGAAAACTGACAAACAAAGAGATCTCCATTCTTGAAGAACGCGGGTGTACTGCGGAAAACTGGAGCGAAATCCATGTAGATGACGGATTTATGGCGAACAACATTCGCAATGTTAACTTTTATGGTAAAATAGAAATTGGAGCAATGCTGGGAATGATTGATGTGGAGGAGGGTTTTCAACGCCATTCGTCCATTCAGAATGCCACACTGAACAATGTAACAATTGGTGACAATTGCCTCATTGAGAATGTGCATGGCTACATTTCTAATTATCATATCGCAAATAACTGCTATTTGTCAAATATTGGCATCATCAGTGCCCAAGGGACTCCCTCTTTTGGCAATGGGACAGTCATTTCTGTTCTCAATGAAGGAGGCGATGGCAACGTAGTGATTTATGACAAACTAACTGCACAGATTGCCTGGCTCATGATTCATTTCCCTTCTGTACGTGAGTTGGCACAACAAGAAATCATGGGATATCCCAAAACAGACACGGGAACAATTGGTCATGGGTGCAGAATTGTGGGCATTGGAGAAATCAGCAATGCAAACATCTATCCGTATTGTGAAATCCAGGGAACCAGCCATATTTCCAATGTTACATTGCTCAGTAGTAGCGATGCTCCTTCTTTTATAGGGCCTGATGTAATTCTCGAGAATTCTGTTGTCGCAATGGGTGCTACTGTGACAGACGGTGCAAAAGTGGATAACTGTTTTGTCGGGGAATCAGTACATATTGGGAAAGGATTCTCTGCTGAGGCTTCTCTGTTCTTTGCAAATGCCTATATGGATAACGGCGAGTCATGCGCTGCTCTCTGTGGCCCATTTGCTTGCTCTCATCATAAATCGACGCTGCTTATTGGCGGCGAGTTCTCCTTTTATAATGCAGGTTCAGGGACGAATCAGAGCAATCATGCTTACAAAATGGGACCTATCCATTGGGGTACATTGGAACGTGGTTCAAAGACTGCGTCTGGTAGTCATATCCTATGGCCTGCACATATCGGCGTATTCTCAATGGTAATGGGTAAACTGACCTCTCATCCGCGCCTACGCAACCTCCCATTTTCTTACGTCTTAGCTACCGGCGAAAAAACATATATCGTACCAGGCATCAATATCAAGACTGTAGGCACGTGGAGGGATATCAACAAATGGCCAAAGCGTGATGGACGCCCAGAGTCGGCAAGACGTGATATTATCAATTTCAGTTTCCCCAATCCTTATATTATCCAGTTTGTAATTGCGGGAAAAGAACTTCTTACCACATTGCAAGAACAGCAGGGATATGATGTCGACGAATATAAGTTCGAAGGATGCTATATCAAACACAAGGCTTTGGTTGATGGCTTGAGATATTACGATTTGACACTTCGTTTGTACAGTGGCAGCTTACCTACAGACGAGTGGCTTGACCTTTATGGTATGATTGCCCCCAAGAAATCGATTGAAGATATCGTATCAGATATTGAGGAAGGGGATATCAAGTCATCCGATGAAATCGTCGAAAAACTGAAAATGCTATTCGCTCAGAATAAATATATATACTCCCGCCCTCAAACCACTGATTATGCGGAAGCAGAAAGCAAATGGCTTGATATGGTACGGCGTGATGCGGAGAAGGAATTTGCATTGGGTGATGTCGAAGAGCAGCAACTGATAGAGTTCCTTGCAAAAGTTAAGTAATTCACATTAACAAATAACAATAAACTTCATTAAACAAACTATGGTAAAAAGAATCGTTTTTCTATCCATTTTGACAGTTCTGCTCATTTCTTGTCAGCAGTCTGCGAAGTATGACTCAGTTGCTAACGATCCGATGAAATCGAGGATTTATACCCTTGATAATGGATTGAAAGTATATCTGAGTGTCAATAAAGACCAACCACGAATTCAGACATATATTGCTGTAAGGGTGGGTGGTAAAAATGACCCAAGTAGCAATACCGGACTTGCACATTACCTTGAACATCTCATGTTTAAGGGTACAACACAGTTTGGTACAAGTGATTATGCAAAAGAAAAACCTTTGCTCGATGAAATCGAACAATTATACGAAGTCTATCGCACGAAAACAGACCCCGCAGAACGCAAGGCGATTTATCACCAAATAGACAGTCTCTCATACGAAGCATCCAAGTATGCCATTGCAAATGAGTACGACAAACTGATGGCAGGTATTGGCTCAGAAGGAACAAATGCCTACACCAGCTATGATGTAACATGCTATACCGAAGATATTCCTTCAAACGAAGTAGAAAACTGGGCAAAGATTCAGTCAAACCGTTTCAAGGATATGGTGATTCGTGGCTTTCATACAGAACTTGAAGCTGTGTATGAGGAAAAAAACATATCTTTGACGGACGATTCCCGTAAGATGTATGAGACGGGAATGAGTGTTTTATTCCCTAACCATCCCTATGGACAGCAAACAGTTTTGGGAACTCAAGACCACTTGAAGAATCCATCTATCTCGACCATCAAGAACCATTTCCAAACATGGTATGTTCCGAACAATGTCGCAATCTGTATGAGTGGCGATTTCAATCCTGATGAAGTCATCACGTTAATCAATCAATATTTCGGTGATTGGACACCCAACCCTGCTGTTGATTCACTTCGCAATGCTTTACCGCAAACCTGTGAGCCTCTGCTCTCACCTGATGTCCGTGAAGTGTATGGACCTGAATCTGAGCGGGTTATGCTGGGATGGGCTTTCCCTGGCCTGAAAGTTAAAGAGGCTGATTATCTCGATATTATTGAAGAACTGCTTTACAATGGTAAGGCGGGATTATTCGATATTGACCTGAATCAGGCGCAAAAGGTATTGTCGGCTGGAGCTGGTGCTTATGCTCTGACGGATCATTCTATGTTTATTACTCTCGGTATGCCCAAAGAAGGACAATCGTTGGAAGATGTGCGTGACCTGATATTGGCAGAAATCAAGAAATTGAAAAATGGAGATTTCGATGCATCATTGCTTGAAGCGATTATCAATAATAAGAAGCGTCAGCAGATGATGCAATTAGAGAGTAATGCCTCACGTGCCAGAATGTTTGTAGAGGCTTTTGTAAACGGTGTTGATTGGAAAGATGAGGTAGAGCGTATCGACCGTGTCAGCAAGATTACGAAGGATGATGTCGTAAGGTTTGCTAACACCACTTTCACTGATGGCTATTCATGTGTCTATAAACATAAAGGAGTCGACCCAAACGAGAAAAAAATCGAAAAACCCGCCATTTCACCGATAGAAACGAACCGTGAAAAGACCAGTCAGTTCGTAACAGACATCTTAAATGCAAAGGTAAAAGAGATCGAACCTGTGTTCGTTGACTTTGACAAGGATATGAGTGTAGCTAAGCTGTCGAACAGCAACGAGTTGCTCTACAAGCAAAACGATGTGAACGGATTGTTTACCATTCAATACCGTATTGCACGAGGCAGCAAGGCCGACAAATACCTACCTCTTGCCGCTCAGTATATTGATTATCTTGGCACATCCAAACTGACTCCAGAGAAGCTACAATCCGAACTCTATCGATTGGCATGTAACATCAGTTTCAGCGTTAATTCCGATGAGACCATCATCTCGCTCTCTGGATTGGCAGAAAACATGAAAGATGTCGTTGCTCTATGTGAAAACTGGATGCACGACGCCCAAAGCAATCAGACAGTATATGATAATATGGTGGCAGACAATCTTAAAGCTCGGGCAGATGCTAAGTTGGAACAAAAGAACTGTTTCCTCCGCCTGCGCAGATGGGCGATGTTCGGTCCTGTTAATGAATCGACAAACATTCTTTCCGCCCAAGAGTTGAAAGAAACAATGCCTGATGATTTGCTCAAGCATATTGATGATTTGAAGAACTATGAGCAAACCATCGTCTATTATGGACCGATGAAACAAGCCGATTTCACCGAATTCATCGAGACGAATCATGATGTTTCTGCTTCTCCTATAGCTACAGTCAAGGGAGATGTTTATAAGAATATACTGACACCCGAAAACCAGGTAATTCTCGCTCCTTACGACGCAAAGAACATCTACATGATTATGTATAGCAACAATGGACAGAAATACGATGCGGCACTCGTTCCGCAGATTGAGTTGTTTAACGAATACTTCGGAGGCGGAATGAATGCACTGGTATTCCAGGAACTGCGTGAAGCTCGTGGCTTGGCTTATAGTGCCTCCGCCTACTATTCCGTTCCGGAATTCAATGAAGATGCATTCACCTTCTATACCTACATTATCAGCCAGAACGACAAGATGGGTGATTGTATCGACACTTTCCACAAGATACTTGAGGACATGCCTGCTACAGAGTCCTCACTTACCTTGGCAAAAGAAGCCATTATGAAACGAATAGCAACTCAGCGCACAATCAAGCGCAATGTGCTCTCTGCCTATATTGAGGCTCGCAATCATGGTCTGGACTACGACATTTCTCGTGATATATATAATAAGGTACAGAATATGACCTTAGACGAACTTGTCAACTTCCAGCATCAATACGTAAAAGGACGCACATACACATACCTCATTCTTGGCAATGAGGCAGATTTAGATGTGGCCAAACTACAATCATTGGGTGAAATACATCGTGTGTCACTCGAAGAGATATTCGGATACTAGTCGTGTTTCTATGAAAAGGAGGTGCAGGTTTTTGCTGACCTGCACCTCTTTTTTGCGAAACGTAATCAGTCTCCTGTGTATCTCCCCTTAAGGGTTGCAATTGCTGCCCTTAAGGAAAAAAAATGTTACCCTTAATGGTAGCAATTATTTCCTTTAAGGCCTCCTTTATACTTCATACCCTTCTTTTTTAGCGGACAGTCAATATTATAATAGTTTAGAGTGACCCCCAAAGGGGTGAAGACAGCGATGAGTTAAGACTTTAGTTGTTAGAAGTCCATTGTCTAAATGGCAAAGGACGGGCAGCCGATTCAAAAGGGAAAAGCAGCCGATTCAATCGGGAAGATGATCCGGCAGAAAAGGGAAAATGCCTATAGGCGCACTATCGTTTGCCTAAAGGCATTTTATCATTTGCCTAAAGGCGGACGACCGTCTGCCTTTAGCCGTCTACCCTCGAACTTATAATCGTGGAATGGGAATAGTATGCGGAATTTCACCACAAAGATACAAAAAGAATTCTCCTTTTCCAAATAATTCGTAAGGAATTTTTATGCTACCACAAAAACTTTTATCGAATAGCAATGAAAAGAAATTGCCCCATGTCTCTCGACATCGGGCAATTTCTAACTACATTAACTAATCTATTAACTAATCTAACTATGAAAAACTTGATAGGTGCCATCACAAATTATCTTATTACTAACCATATCATGTAAACTCTCTTAAGTTGCTTCCTTGGATGGTAACCAACATAGAATGTTTTTGTTTTCACGCTGCAAAATTACACGTTTTTATCGAGAGATAGTTGCATGAATGAAACATTAGAGGTCAAATTCGTAACATTATGCAAAATGTTTCATATTTGATAATGTTTTCAAAAGATTTTGGGCATTAATTGATAGTCTCAAGACCATATCGAACGAATAATTAGCAACTAAAATCAAAACTGACTGATGAATATCAGTAGAATGCAGATAGGAGCGAGGTAGCGGATGATGAAGCGGAAGACAGGATAATAAGGGGCGCGAAGTGTTCCCATATTGGTAATCTCGGCGCGGAGTACTTTTTCGTCAACAATCCAACCAAGGAATACACATATCAGCATTCCTCCGATGGGCATAATCAGTTTTGCTACGATGAAGTCGAACAAGTCAAAGAATCCCATACCGAATAACGTAACATCTTTCCATATTCCGAAGGAAAGCGAACAGAAAGTGCCAAGTATTAGGCAGACGACGGTAGCTCCGATGGATGCAACGGGTCGGCTGATGTGTCGCTCTTGATAGAAATAGGCAACGATCATTTCCAACATTGAAATCGAAGAGGTAAGGGCAGCCATAACCAAGAGCAAATAGAAACACAAGGAGAATATATATGCTACGATTGAACTGCCGAATGCTTGTTGAAAAACATTCGGTAATGTAACAAAAACGAGGGAAGGACCTTGCGATGGGGCGAGTCCTGTAATAGAGAAAACTGCAGGAAAGATGATGAGACCGGCACAAATGGCTACTAACGTGTCAATTGTTGCCACTTGCAGTCCGTCTTGCATTAGGTTGACGTCTTTCTTGAAGTATGTGGCGTATGTGCAAAGACAACAGAGACCAACGCTCAGAGAGAAAAATGCTTGTCCCATCGCATTGAGGAGGGTCTGACCAGTTACTTTTGAGAAATCAGGGTGAAACAGGAACTGTAGTCCCGCTTCTGCGCCGGGCAGAGTAAACGAACAAGCCACAAGGATGATGATAAAGATGAACAGAAGGGGCATCATGATTTTTGCACCTCGTTCTATCCCTTTCTGGACTCCTAATGCAACAATCAAGCCGTTGATGACTAGAATGATGGCCATCCAAATGAGTGGATTGACAGGGTCGGCGCAGAAGGACTGAAAAGCGGTACCGATTTCATCGGGTGTCTTACCTGCGAAACCGTCGATACCAGCCAGGAATGCATAATACAATGTCCATCCTGCCACTACGGCATAATAGCTTAGTACGAGAAAACCAGCAATGACAGGGATTAGCCCCATTAGTTTCCAGCCTTTCTTCCCTCCACTCATCTTAAAGAACGACTGAGCCACACTGGTTTGGCTATGTCGCCCGATCACAAACTCGGATACCATAATCGGAACGCCTAAAAACAGCATGAATCCTATATATATTAATAGGAATGCTGCTCCACCATTATTACCTGTCTCTGTGGGGAATCGCCAAATGTTGCCTAAGCCTACTGCTGAGCCTGCTGCTGCAAGTATGGCTCCTATTTTTGAGCCGAAGTTTTCCTGTTCCATATCAAACTAATTATAAAGCATCCAGCTGTTCCAATAACTGCTCCTATCGCATCTGCGATTACATCCAACCATTCGCCTGATCGACAAGTCGTGAGATAAGCTTGTACAAGTTCCATGATGCCACCTAAACATGATGGAAGTATAAGCATCCACAGATAAAACGATAGTAAAAGTGGCTGATGGCAATTCCTTTGGTCTATCCACATTGCGATACTCATCGAAGCATACATCACGAAATGTACCCATTTATCTATAAGGGGCACAGCTTCTAATGGTTTGACTTCAGGAATGGGTATCGTACTCAGAATGATGATTGCCAAAGCCACCAAAACGGAATACTTATATTGTCGTATCCACTTCATTCCAACTATTATATGGATGTGTACTCAAATACTTGTTGTAATATTTTACATTACCTGTTACCTCCTGACCCAGGAAATCGGGTTTTACGTACTCCTCATCCTCATTCTCCAACTCTATCTCTGCTATGGTCAGACCGGTATTGGCTCCAGCAAACTCATCTACCTCTATGATATGCTTGCCACTCTTGACCAAATAACGATCTTTGACGATTTGACCTGGCAGACACATCGTCATCATCATCTTTGCATCATCTACGGGAATCTCTGTCTCGAATTCATACCGGCTTAATCCTTTGTTTGTGGAAGGCCCTTTAATCGTGAGGTATGCTTTGTCGTCACGTATCCTGATTCTCACCGTTCTGCCTGGGTCTGTAGCAAAATAGCCTTGTTCGATATGCGAATGCTGATAGGCAAGATGTTTGAATTCGCCTACAACTAAAAACTTTCTTTCTATCTCTGTATGCATGGTTCGCTAGAATTATACGGGTGCATCAGCAAATTCCATCAGGTAAGCCTTGATGAATTCATCAATCTTTCCATCCATCACGCCTGCCACATCCGATGTCTGGTAGTTGGTACGATGGTCTTTTACACGACGATCGTCAAACACATAACTGCGAATCTGACTTCCCCATTCAATCTTTTTCTTGCCCGCTTCGATTTTAGCTTGCGCTTCCATCCTTTTCTTCATGGCACGATCATAGAGTTGTGAGCGTAACAGTCTGAGGGCATTCTCACGGTTCTCTAATTGTTTGCGTGTTTCTGTATTCTCAATCAGGATTTCTTCTTCTTCGCCAGTATCAGGGTCGACATATTGGTAGCGTAACCTCACGCCAGTCTCAACTTTGTTGACATTCTGTCCACCTGCACCGCTTGAACGGAATGTATCCCAAGACAATTTGCTTTTATCAATAACCACCTCAATAGAATCGTCTACTAACGGGGTTACAAATACACTGGCAAAACTTGTCATACGTTTCCCTTGTGCATTGTATGGTGATACTCGTACCAGTCTATGTACACCATTCTCACTCTTTAGGTAACCGTAAGCGGTGTCCCCCTCTATTTCCATTGTTACGGTCTTGATACCTGCTTCGTCACCGTCTTGGAAGTTGCTAATAGTTAGCTTATACTGATGGGCTTCTGCCCAACGTTGATACATGCGCATCAGCATCTGTGCCCAGTCCTGTGCCTCTGTTCCCCCTGCTCCCGCATTGATTTTCAAAACAGCACTCATGCCATCAGCTTCTTGGCGTAGCATGTTACGCAACTCAAGACCTTCTATTAGCGATAAAGCAGAAGTATAGGCTTCGTCCACTTCCGCCTCGGTAATCATCTCCTCTTTGTAAAAATCGAATGCAACTTCCACTTCGTCTGTTGCCGTTTTGGCTTCTTTATATCCATCAATCCATTTTTGGATATCTTTCACCTTTTTCATCTGGGCTTCTGCATCCTTGGGATTATCCCAGAAGTCTGGAGCCTGAGTACGCAATTGCTCCTCTTCTAATTCTACCTTTTTCTCTTCAATGCCAAGATAGTGATTCAGAGCATCTACACGGTCTTTGAGCTCTTTCAGTTGTTCTATAGTTATCATAATCTACTTATTTGAGCACAAAGTTACGAAATAATTGGTATTTATAGTTTAAGATTTATAATTAATTTGTATTTTTGCAGCGTTAAATCGAAAAAACAGATGAATTATACGGATAAGACTCACGAAGCTGTGCAATTGTTGAAACAAATGGTTACAATACCCTCATTCAGTAGAAAAGAGGAAAAAGTAGCCGATTTGATTCTTCAGTTCATGCAGGCAAAAGGCTATCAGCCAACAAGAACAGGGAATAACATTTGGACCAAATGCAAGTGTTTCAACGAAGCACTTCCTACAGTATTGCTTGATGCGCATATAGATACAGTGAAACCTGTCAGTGGATGGACACACGACCCATTTTCTCCAGAAGAAACGGATAGCGGGATACTTTATGGATTAGGTACAAATGATGATGGAGCGAGTCTTGTTTCGCTGATGCAAGCATTCTTTACTATCGATGAAATGGGTGGAAATCCCCAGTATAATCTTATTCTCTCTGCTTCATCTGAAGAAGAGGTGTCTGGTAAAAACGGCATTGAAAGCATCCTCTCATTATTGCCACCAATTAGTTTCGCTATTGTTGGCGAACCCACAAATATGCAACCGGCAATTGCTGAAAAAGGATTGATGGTAATTGATGTAAACGTACAAGGAGTTGCAGGCCATGCTGCCCGCAACGAAGGTGTGAATGCCATCTATCAGGCAATAGAGGATATACAGTGGATTAAAAACCATCAGTTTGAAAGGGTCTCGCCTTTGCTTGGGCCTGTTAAGACAACTGTCACCATCATCCATGCAGGAACTCAACATAATGTGGTGCCCGATAATTGTCAGTTTACTATTGATGTACGCAGCAATGAATGCTACACCAATCAAGAACTATTCGATGAAATAGCACATCATGTCAAAGGGACAGCTGTCGCACGTTCATTCAGACTCAATTCATCCAGCATCGATTCGGAGCATCCATTCATTGCGAAAGCCATCGCTCTCGGAATGAAACCATTTGGTTCGCCTACTCTGTCCAATCAAGCTCTTCTACCTTTCTCATCCGTGAAGATAGGCCCAGGTGAATCAGCGCGTTCTCATACTGCTGACGAATACATTAAGATTGACGAAATCGAACAAGCTATACGACTATATGTTCAACTATTACAGGCTTGATTTGTGTTAAAATATTGATTTTCGGCATTAAAATCATAAAAAACGAAAGAAAATTGGCAAAGTATTTGGCAGATTGACAGAGAATGTATAACTTTGCCGCCGATTTGAAACATCAACAAAAAAGTAATATGATCAGAATCGCAAATAATTGGTGGTGGCGTGACTCAAGATTCCAAAGATCGTGAGAAGATAGCCATGTACCTAATATTTGCATCATAAGATACTGAGAGGCCTGTCGTTCTTGCGACAGGCCTCTTACTTTATTAGCATGATAACAAATAACGTAATAACAATATAAATATGAGTAACTATCAAGTAGACAAAAACGGTTTTTATGGAGAATTCGGTGGTGCATATGTACCAGAGATTCTTTACAAGTGCGTGCATGACCTTCAGGAAGCCTATCTTCCAATTATTGAGAGCGCAGAGTTTAAGGCAGAATACCATGCGTTGCTAAAGGATTACGTGGGTAGGCCTAGTCCTCTTTATTATGCTAAAAGAATGAGTGAACAGTATGGTTGCCAGCTATATCTAAAGCGTGAGGACCTGAACCATACGGGTGCCCACAAGATCAACAACACCATTGGACAGATTTTGCTGGCCAAGAAGATGGGTAAGACACGTATCATCGCCGAGACCGGTGCTGGTCAGCATGGTGTGGCAACAGCTACGGTCTGTGCACTGATGAACATGAAGTGTGAGGTGTTTATGGGTGCTACCGACGTAGAGCGTCAGCACACCAACGTGGAGCGCATGAAGATGTTGGGTGCTGAAGTACATCCCGTCCGCACAGGTAACATGACGCTGAGTGATGCCTGCTCGGAGGCTATCCGTGACTGGTGCTGTCATCCGGCTGATACCTTCTATATCGTAGGTTCTACGATGGGACCTCATCCCTATCCCGACCTCGTAGCGCGAATGCAGAGTGTTATCTCTGAGGAAATCAAGTGGCAGTTAGAGGAGAAAGTCGGTCGCGATTATCCCGACTACCTCATTGCTTGTATCGGAGGAGGCAGCAATGCTGCAGGTACCATCTACCATTATATGGATGACGAACGTGTTAAGATCGTACTTGCTGAGGCTGGCGGTCACGGCTGGGATACCGACTATACGGCAGCCACCATCCACAGGGGTACAACAGGCATACTGCATGGAGCGAAGATGCTGGTGATGCAAGATGACGATGGACAGATTCAGGAGGCCTTCACTATCTCAGCAGGTCTCGACTATCCTGGTGTAGGTCCCATGCACTGCAACATGGCGAAGAAGGGGCGTACTAAAGTACTGAGCATCAACGACGATGAGGCTATCTATGGCGGTTATGAACTGACACGCATGGAAGGAATCATTCCTGCTATCGAGAGTGCTCATGCCATCGCAGCACTTAAGAAACTTACATTTAAGCCCTCAGACGTGGTGGTACTCACGGTAAGCGGTCGTGGTGATAAGGACGTGGAAACCTATTTAAAGAACAAACAAATGGCTAAGGAATATGGAAACTTTTAAGTATACGACAACGAGCAAAACTATTATTGCTGACCTTCATACCCCAGTGGGTGTTTACATGCGTTTGCGCGATCTCTATCCACAGAGTGCACTGATGGAGAGTTCGGACTATCACGATGCTAACAATTCTCGCTCTTTTATTGGCATTCACCCTATTGCAAGCGTAGCTATCGGACATGGCATTGCCTCTATCAGCTACCCAGATGGCACTACTGATAGCAGACAATTATGTGCGGGTTTTGGTTCTTCCGAAGCCATTCATTCGCTCATCGACCGTATAGAGGTCAGTGGTAAAGATGCCAATGTTTGTGGACTATTCGGATATACATCATTTAACGCTGTTCGTTACTTTGAGGATATCGCAGTAAAGGATGAGAGGCAGGCGAAGAACGATGCACCCGACGTGCTATATATATTATATAAGGTGGTGATTGAGTTCGACCATCATAATAATATGTTGAAGATCGTTTCTCTTTCTGAGAACTCTGAGAACTCCGATATCGCCGACATTCAGAAGGCGATGAATAAAGCCAATGTGCAGGCTTACGACTTCCATCCCGTTGGTGATGTAAGAAGTACACTGACCGATGATGAACACAGGGCAAATATTCGTCGCGGTATTCAACATTGTCTGCGTGGCGATGTATTCCAAATTGTACTCAGCCGACGTTTTATTCAGAAGTATGAGGGCGATGACTTTAAGTTATACCGTGCCCTGCGCAGCATCAATCCTTCACCATACCTCTTCTACTTCGACTTTGGCGGCTTCCGCATCTTTGGCTCAAGCCCTGAGACGCATTGCCGTATTGAGGGTCGTAAGGCTTACATCGACCCGATTGCAGGTACCACTAAACGTACGGGTGATGCCGAAGCTGACCGTAAGGGTGCCGAGTATCTGCGCAACGACCCTAAGGAGAATGCAGAGCACGTGATGTTGGTAGATTTAGCACGCAATGATTTAAGTCGCAATTGTCATAACGTAAAGGTTGACTTCTATAAAGATTTGCAGTACTATTCTCATGTCATCCATTTAGTATCACGTGTTTCCGGGGAATTGGATGAGGGTGCCGACCCTATCAAGGCGTTTATCGACACGTTCCCTGCAGGCACGCTTTCAGGTGCTCCAAAGGTCCGTGCTATGCAGCTCATTTCAGAATACGAACCGCATAATCGTGGTGCCTATGGTGGCTGTATCGGTATCATCGGGCTGGATGGTTCGCTCAATCAGGCCATCACCATCCGCACGTTTGTGTCTCGAAATGGAGAACTATGGTTCCAGGCTGGTGGCGGCATTGTAGCAAAGAGCGATGTTGAATATGAATTACAGGAAGTGAATAATAAACTGGGCGCTTTGCGTAAGGCCATCGAAAAAGCAGAGAACCTTTAAACGAACATATATTTCACATATAATACAAATCACATGAAAATAGTAATCATAGATAATTACGACTCGTTTACCTATAACTTGAGTCACTTAGTGAAAGAACTGGGTGCCGAGGTCACGGTTTTGCGTAACGACCAGTTTAAACTTGAGGACCTGGAGCCATACGATAAGATTATCCTCTCACCAGGACCTGGCATCCCATCCGAGGCAGGATTGCTGCTTGATGTTATCCACACCTATGCCGGACGGAAGCCCATCCTCGGCGTATGTCTGGGTCATCAAGCTATTGGAGAGGCATTTGGTGGAAATCTTGAAAATCTTAGCGATGTATTCCACGGGGTAGCCACCCCTTGTCACATCATTGTAGATGACCCGATATTCAGCGGCATCGACCGCAATATCACCATTGGGCGTTACCATTCATGGGTGGTGTCTCAAGAAGGATTCCCCGATTGCTTGGAAGTCACAGCCGTTAGTGACGAGGGTCAGATTATGGCGCTGAAGCACAAGGAGCTGAACATCCGCGGCATCCAATTCCACCCCGAGAGCGTGCTGACGCCCGACGGCAAGAAAATGCTGCAAAACTGGATGTCCTTATGACTGGAATCATTCATACGTATCAATGAATCGAATCATACGTATCATCGGAGCCAATCATACGTATCACCGGAGCCAATCATACGTATCATCAGAGTCAATCATACGTATCATCGAAAAATAACATCATAAACATAAAAACGAATAATATGGAACAGACAATGAAAGGCTATCTCTTCCGCCTATTGAATCATGAAGAGCTCTCCCGCGAGGAGATGAAAACCATCCTGATTGGTATTACCCAAAGCGAATATCCCAATGAGCAGATTACCGCCCTGCTGACATGCCTGCAGATGCGCGGAGCAACTGTTGACGAACTGCTGGGTTTCCGTGACGGCATCCTGGAAACCGGCGTGCCCGCCATCCTCAATGCCGACCGTTATATCGATGTAGTAGGCACGGGCGGTGACCGCAAGAATACGTTTAACATATCGACCACCTCATGCTTCGTCATCGCCGGTGCGGGTTATAAGGTCGCCAAACATGGCAACTATGCGGCTACGAGCGTAAGTGGTGCGTCAAATGTGATTCAGCATCATGGCATTAAGTTTACAGATGATATCGATAAGCTGAATCGCTCGCTGAACGAGGCAGGTATTGTTTATCTCCATGCTCAATTGTTTGCCAAGGCCATGAAATTCGTGGGACCTATCCGTAAAGCACTACAGTTCCCCACCATCTTTAATCTTCTTGGCCCTATCGTGAATCCTTCGCAGCCGAAGTGCCAGTTACTTGGAGTGGCTAATCTTGACCAGATGCGCCTTTACAATCAAGTATATCAGAAATTGGGTATTGATTACGGCATCGTCAACTCCATCGATGGCTATGACGAGATCTCGCTGACAGGCGATTTCAAAGTGACTACCAAAGATTACGAGCGTATTTTCTCGCCAAAGGACCTTGGATTCGAGATTGCTAAGCCCGAGGAACTTGTGGGTGGAGCCACAGAAGAGGAAGCAGCCGCAATCTTTGATGCCGTATTGGAGAACCGTGCCTTGCCTGCACAGAAAAACATCGTATTGGCTAATGCAGGCTTTGGTATTCAAGTTTTGGAACGTGGACAGAAGAGCATCGAAGAATGCATCGAAATTGCTCGCGAAAGCATCGACAGCGGTTCTGCACTCCGAACCTTCAAGAAGTTTGTTGAGTTGAATAGTTAAGTCGTAATAACATTATAACGTAATATCGAAAAAAGCCATGCAAGATATTCTCAAAGAAATCATTGCCCACAAGCAGCAGGAGATAGAACAGCTATATGCAAAGAAGGCATCTATACGTGAGGCATTGCTACAAAGCGAGACGGGTATCATTGCTGAGTTTAAGCGTCGCTCACCCTCGAAAGGTTGGATCAAGGAGAACGGACGGGCTGACACCATTCCGCTGAGTTATCAGCAAAACGGTGCTGCCGCACTGAGCATACTCACTGATGAACACTACTTTGGCGGGTCTGACGACTTCATCCGTCAAGCTCGTCATAGTGGAGTCACCTTACCTATATTATATAAGAACTTCATCATCAATGAGGCACAACTCTATGCCGCTGCCCTCTGTGGAGCCTCGGCCGTACTCCTCATTGCTGCCTGTTTGAGCAAGCAGGAGTGCAGCGTTCTCCTGCAAAAGGCACATGAATTAGGTCTTGAGGTACTCCTTGAGATGCACTCCGAGCAGGAACTTGAATATGCCGAACTTGATCCGGATCTTTGCGGCATCAATAACCGTAATCTCGGTTCGTTCGTCACGGATGTAGAAAACAGTTTCCGACTTGCCGAACTGCTGCCCAAGGATGCGGTGAAGGTCAGCGAGAGCGGTATCTCAAATCCTAATACAGTAAAAGCTCTCCGCTCAGCTGGTTTCCGTGGATTCCTCATTGGTGAGAACTTTATGAAGACTGCCAGTCCTGGTAAAGCATTAAATGATTTTATTGCAGAATTATGATAGTAAAAGTCTGTGGCATGAGAAATGCGGAAAACATCCGCAAAGTAGAAGCAATGGGCATTGACTTGATGGGCTTTATATTTTGGCCAAAATCAAAGCGTTATGTTAGCGAACGCCCTTCATATCTTCCTACGAATTGTAAGCGTGTCGGTGTGTTTGTAGATGAAGACATTGAACAAGTGAAGCGCATCGCCGATGAATATGAGCTCGATTTCATACAACTACATGGACATGAGTCGCCAGCATACATTAGGTTATTAGATAATAGGAAAATTATCAAGGCTTTCAACATAGCAACTACTGGCGACTTTGCTCTTACAGAAGTATACGAAGGAGTAGCAAACAACTTTCTTTTCGATACCAAAGGAAAGTCTATCGGTGGCAATGGCGAGAAGTTCGACTGGAGTTTACTCTCTGCCTACGATGGCAATACGCCCTTTCTGATTAGTGGCGGTATCGGGCCTGACGATGCTGATCTTCTAAAGACATTTCATCATCCAAAGTGCATAGGCATCGACTTGAACTCACGCTTCGAAATAACCCCAGGAATTAAAGACATTTATAAACTCAAACAATTCATAGAACAGTTATGAACAAGATTAATTCTCTTTTTGCAAATAGTAAGGACAAGAAACTCCTCTCATTATATTTCTGTGCAGGATGCCCTACATTGGAAGGAACTGCCGACGTGATACTGACCATGCAGCGAAGGGGTATTGACTTCGTTGAGGTGGGAATTCCTTTCAGCGACCCTTTAGCAGATGGTCCAGTTATCCAAAGTGCTGCCACACAAGCCCTGAAGAACGGCATGAACCTCAAGACGCTCTTTACTCAGTTGAAAGCAGTCAAGGATGAGGTACACATCCCTCTCATTATGATGGGCTATCTCAACCCTATCCTGCATTACGGCATTGAGGCATTTTGTCAAAGTTGTGTGGAAAGCGGTATCAGTGGTATGATTATTCCCGACCTGCCTTTTGACGACTATCTGAACATCGTAAAACCTATTGCCGATCAATATGATCTGCGAGTCATCATGCTCATCACCCCAGAGACCAGCGATGAGCGTATCCGATTCATTGACGATCACACCGACGGCTTCATCTATATGGTTAGCTCAGCATCCATCACAGGAACACAGAAAAGTTTCGACGACAAGAAGCAGGATTATTTTCGCCGCATCAATGCCATGAACTTGCGTAATCCCCGTATGATTGGTTTTGGTATCAGCAATGCCCAGACCCTTAAAGCTGCTCAAGACAATGCTGCAGGAGCGATTATTGGTTCCAAGTTTGTCTCGCTACTCAACGAAAACAAGGGCAATGCTGATGCTGCTCTTGATAGTCTGTTTGAAGCATTGGACACCTTGTAAGCGCATCGTATTTTGTAGCGATATCAAAAAAGGTGTAGCCTACATAATGAAGCTACACCTTTTATTATTATAACGTACTATTTCTCTTTACTGCTTGTAATTTTCCAGCACTTCGGCATTCATACAGTGAATGTAGTTCTGATGACGTGCTACTTCGCTTTCTGCATGGTTCACGAAAATAACAAGACTCTTAGTGAAGAGTTCTGCATTACGCATAGTGTCTTGGAGTACGAGGAGTGACATAATAGTATAGGCTGTCATTTCGTAGAGCTTACGAGCAGAAAAATCAAGAACATCCTGATTGTCTTGTGCCTTTACGTACTCAATGCATTCTTCTAACTTTTGTGCCATTGCTTCGATGCGTGCCACATAATTGCTATAAGCAGCGACTGCAGGATTAGCCTTCACTTCAGCAATCATATCGTTGATGACAGAAGTGTATGTGCCATTTGTGACATAACGAATTGCTGCTACGGTCTGTAACTGAGTGGTTCCCTCGTAGATACTGGTAATACGTGCGTCGCGATAGATGCGTTGGCACTTATATTCCTGCATATAGCCAGAACCTCCATGTACCTGAATAGCATCGTAGGTGCTTTGGTTTGCAAACTCACTATTCATGCCTTTTGCCAATGGAGTAAAGGCATCTGCCAAACGACTGAATTGCTTGAGTTCTTTGCGTTCTTCTGGAGTAAGCTGACGTTCGCGAGCAATATCTTCCAAAGCTTTGTAGATATCAACATAGCGCGCTGTCTGATAGAGCAGGCTGCGACCAGCATCGAGTTTTGCCTTGATCGTGGAAATCATATCATAAACAGCAGGGAAGTTGATAATTTCCTTACCAAACTGCTTACGGTCCTGTGCGTAGGCAAGTGCTTCTTCGTAAGCAGCTTGCTCGATGCCGACTGACTGTGCAGCAATGCCCAGACGTGCACCGTTCATGAGTGACATCACGTATTTGATAAGACCCAGCTTGCGGTCACCACAGAGTTCTGCCTTGGCATTCTTATATGTCAACTCACAAGTAGGACTACCATGAATACCAAGCTTGTTCTCAATGCGACGTACGTTAACACCACCATTCTTCTTGTCGTAGATAAACATGGAGAGACCACGTCCGTCACGGGTACCTTCTTCACTACGTGCAAGCACGAGGTGGATATCGGAGTCACCATTGGTGATGAAACGCTTCACGCCATTCAGGCGCCAGCAGTCTTCTTTCTCGTCGTAAGTAGCTTTAAGCATTACTGACTGGAGGTCACTACCTGCATCTGGTTCGGTGAGGTCCATTGACATGGTTTCACCTGCACACACACGAGGGATATATTTCTTGCGCTGTTCTTCGTTGCCGAAACAATAGAGTGTTTCTATACAGTCCTGCAATGACCAGATGTTCTCAAAACCAGCATCGCCTGCACTGACGATTTCATTAGCTGCCGTATAGACACTGACTGGAAGGTTGAGTCCTTCGTAGCGACGAGGCATGGTCATACCATTAAGGCCTGCCTTGCGTGTGGCATCAAGATTCTCGTACGTCTTCGATGCATAGCGCACGCGGCCGTTCTCACAATGAGGACCTTCGGCATCTACATCTTCAGCATTAGGAGCAATCACGTTGGCATTGATGTCACCTACAACCTCCAAAACCTTGTCGTAACTATCCATAGCGTCTTCGAAGTCCTCTGGGGCATAATCGTACTTTCCTTTGTCCTCGAAGTTGCGTTCTTTAAGTTCCACGATGCGCTGCATCATTGGGTGTTCCATGTGGAACTTAATCTCAGGTATATCAGTATATGAATTAGCCATATTTCTTACTTGTTATTCTGTTTGTAATACTTGATGAGTTTTGGCAACACGTCCTCAAGGTTGCCGTTGATGTTGTAGTCAGCAATCTGGGTGATTGGAGCGTTAGGGTCATTGTTGATGGAAATGATAATACCCGACTCCTTCATACCTGCGATATGCTGAATGGCACCGCTGATACCACAAGCGATGTAAACCTTTGGACGAACGGTAACACCTGTCTGACCAATCTGACGGTCGTGGTCAATCCAACCTGCATCGACAGCAGCACGGCTGGCACCTACTTCTGCATGAATCTCCTTGGCTAGCTTGAACAAAAGGTCGAATCCTTCTTTGCTTCCTACGCCATATCCACCGGCTACTACGATGCTGGCACCCTTTAGATTGTGCTTTGCAGCTTCTACATGACGATCCAATACCTTTACGATGTAATCAGTCTCAGGCACATATTTGTTAACTTCGTGGTTCACAATTTCACCTTGATAGTTCTCATCGAGAATCTCACGCTTCATCACACCGTCACGAACGGTTGCCATCTGTGGACGATGCTCTGGGTTGACGATGGTAGCGATGATAGAACCTCCGAATGCAGGACGAATCTGCATGAGCTGCTTTTCATAGTGCTTGTCGACAAACTCCTCACCAACTTTTACCTTCATGTCGAAGTCATCGATTTCGAGTTGTGTACAATCAGCTGTCAAACCCGAATGTAATGCTGATGATACACGAGGACCAAGGTCACGACCAATAACGGTAGCGCCCAGCAGACATATCTGAGGTTGCTCCTCCTTGAAGAGGTTCACTACTGCATCCTGATGAGGAAGTGAGGTGTATGGAAACAAACGCTCATCATCGAAGATATGCACACGGTCAACTCCGTATGGATACAACTCCTTCTCAATACCCTTGAGACCATTTCCGATGCAAACACATTCAAGTTTCACACCGAGTTCGTTAGCGAGCTTACGGCCCTTGGTGCAGAGTTCCAAGCTCACATCGGCAATTTTGTTCTGTTCACCGATTTCTATATATACAAATACGCTGTTCATACTATCCAATCGTGTTGCTTTCAATTAATTCCTTCATTAAGTTATTGATATCTTCATCGCTACCAGTCAGGCTTTTCGATTCTTTTGCCTTGAATACGATGCTCTTCACTGTCTTCACATTCGTTGGACTTCCAGCCTTACCAATCTGTGATGGGTCAGCATCGATATCTGCAGCACCCCATGTGGTGAACTCGGCTTTCTTGTTAGCCATTACACGCTTCACATTGCGGCTACGACAAGGAGCTGCACTACCATTTACGGTCACTACGATAGGCAGTGGAGCCTCAACTGTCTCCACACCTCCGTCGATATGACGACGAGCCACGATTTTCTCTTTCGTACACTCAAGAATTTCTTCTGTATAAGTGATTTGTGTCAATCCTAACTTCTCTGCTACCTGTGGGCCTACTTGAGCAGTATCACCATCAATGGCCTGACGACCACAAAGGATGATGTCATACTCACCCACCTTCTTGATGGCTTGAGCCAAAGTATAGCTGGTAGCCAATGTGTCGGCACCTCCCAACGCACGATCAGTCAACAAGATACCTTTGTCGGCACCACGATACAGACCCTCACGCAGTACTTCGGCTGCCTTAGGAAGTCCCATTGTGAGCATTGTGATGGTCGAACCAGGATTCTGTTCCTTCAAACGGATGGCCTGCTCCAATGCGTTCAAATCCTCTGGATTGAACACGGCAGGGAGGGCAGCACGATTCACGGTTCCCTCAGGTGTCATAGCTTCAGGGCCTACATTGCGCGTGTCGGGCACCTGCTTTGCTAATACAATAATTTTAAGCATAATTTGATTTAATTATTTTGACAATTAATTGTTCGCCTAAACTGACTAGTTCTACTAGCTTTATAAGTTAACTAGCTCATTTTCGTTGCAAAGTTACGAAAAAAGTGCCAAGTAGGGGGCACAAAGCGGCCTTTTTTGCACACATTACAGGGCAAAGGTGTAGAAATTGTCGCCTTTCGGCCTACTTTGTTCTTTTGGGGTTGCACATTCGCAATCTAAAAGAGCAAAAGGTCAGAGCAGATAAGTTTGGCGGATTCGTTTGGTATCGCAGTATAGTAAACCACGATACTGCATATCAAAAATAGCCGTCACTTGTGCGTTGGCCGTCAGTTGCTTCCATGCTGCCTTATTTGTTTCGCAAATATCATCTATAACCAAAAGCATCCCATCAGACAGGGTCTTCGGAATAGAGGAGATGGGGGCAGAAGGACAGATGTAATAGAAGAGTTGAGTGTTGAAAGTTGACAGTTGAGAATTGGCGGACGAAGTTTGAAAACTGAGATAATCTCTCGTAGAGGCTACAGTATTTCCCACTATTTCAATCTTTTGCGGCTTGAAATGGTTCACGATTCTGAACAACTGCTCATTGCGTTTCCTTTCTGTTTTACTGCATTGAGGATGCTTTGCTAGTAGTTCGTCAAAGGCATAATAGCGTAATGGTTCAAATAGCACATTACGCACCAATGAATACGCCCAAGGCGACTGAATGCCAAAACCATATCGATGAAAAAAACGCTGTATCATCATCTCATTTACAATTTAACTATTTACCATTTACCATTGAACTTCATTTTTGCATTTTTACATTTTATCATTTTTACATTTTACATTGGCCTTTGGCCAAAACTTCTCTTGCTTTTTGCTCGTCTAAGGCTAACTGAGCTATCAAGGCTTCAGGTGAATTGAATTTCTGTTCCGGTCGCAGGAAGTCTATGAAATGCAAGGTGATATGCTTGCTATAGATGTCACCATCAAAGTCAAAGAGATTGACCTCAATCGTACGCTTATTTCCATTAAAGGTGGGTCGCCAGCCAATGTTGAGCATACCCATTACCCTCTCTTCGGCAATTTTCTCCGCTAGGGAAGGTTGGTAGGGGACTTTCAATTCTGCTTGTACCGCATATACTCCATCACAAGGGATGAGTTTCTCTGCAGGAACTTCGATATTAGCAGTTGGATAACCTAACTTTCTTCCAACCTTGACCCCATCTACTACCACTCCGTCGATAAAATAGTCATATCCTAATAGTTTACGACTATCTGTCACACGCCCTTGAAGCAGCGTCTCACGAATGAGCGATGAACTGACGGTGATGAAGTCCTCCTCGTACACTTGCGCTTGTAGCACTTGGATTCCTATCTCCTGCCCATACCGCACATAGTCCTCGAATCCTTCCTCACGATTGTGCCCAAAACGATGATCATACCCAATGAGCAGCACCCCCACATCCCATCGTTCCTTCAGCATCTCTCGCATAAAGTTGTAAGCACTCATTTTGGCTATCTCGGGGGTAAAATGCAGAACTTGCACCTCCTCAATGCCCATCTCTTGAAGTAGCTGTATCTTTTCTGGCAACGTAGTGAGCTGCTTCATGCTCCACTCATCACGTTTCGGACTTCTCACCACCTCTCTGGGAGGACAATCAAAAGTAATACAGGCAGGAATGCCTCCCACCTTCTTTGCCTCCTTCACTACTTGACGCAACAGAAACTGATGCCCCTTGTGTACACCATCGAAGAAACCTATGGTTGCTACTTTCATGCCGCAAAGATACAAAAAGTTTAGAGTTTAGCGTTTAGAGTTTAGCGTTTTTTCAATTATTTCAATTATTCATTTTTCAATTATTCATTTTTTACTATCTTTGCAAACGAAAAAATGCTATGAAGCCGAACACCATGCTAAGCTAGCATTGGCATTGTTGAGGCATAGCATTTAGAACAAAATTTATCTAACGCCAATAACAATGAAAAGAACTATTTCGTTACTCGTCGTACTATGCTTGGCAAGTGCGGCATTTGCAAAGAAAGGAGATTGGGTCACAATAAAGAATGGTGACCTGTGGTATGATACTGAAGGAAAAGTGGTACAAGCTCATGGAGCTGGTTTCCTGCAAGTGGGCGATACCTGGTATATGATTGGAGAGGATCGCAGCCGTTCATGGAACCCTGATGTCAACATGTATTCCTCTAAAGACCTCCAGACCTGGAAGTTTGAAGGAAAAATCATTGAAAACGGAGTGACCCACAGCGACTTGGGGCGTAGCCGTTTTATCGAACGCCCCAAACTGATGTATTGCAAAAAGACGAAGCAGTTTGTGGTGTGGTGTCATTGGGAAGGAAGCAACTACGGAGCCAGCGAAGCGGGTGTGTTCTATGCCGACAAGGTAACAGGGCCTTATAAATTTCATGCAGGTGAACGTCCGCTTGGCATCAAGAGCCGCGACTGCAATGTGTTTGTTGATGATGATGGTACCGCTTGGTTTATCTCGACCATTGAGGAAAACCAGCACTTGGGTTTCTTCCGTCTGGCAAACGACTATCTGAGTGCCGTAGAATGTACTCAATTGTTCAAACGTCAGGCTCGCGAAGCACCTGCTATCGTAAAGGTAGACGGTGTCTACTATATGCTATCGAGTGCTTGCACAGGATGGGAGCCTAATCAGTGTAAACTATCGTGGACACGCAATCTGACTGAAGGATGGAGCCAACTGGAGAATATAGGCGACCGTATTGCCTACGACACGCAAGCTGCGTCAATCCTTACTATCAAAGGGACAAAAACGACCACCTACCTCTATGTAGGTGATCGTTGGATGGATCCCGACCTGCCTCGCTCCAAGACCATCATCTTCCCAATCTCGTTCAAGGACGGCAAATGTGACTTTACCTATCGTGAACAGTTTGAAATCAACTTCAAGACAGGCGAGTGGCGAGAAAAGAAAATGTGAGAAATCCAATTTTTTATGAAAAAAACTTGCAAGTCAGCTAAAAATTTCGTAACTTTGCAGTTGAAATAAACCTAGGAATATATCATCCCCTTTAAGGGGGACAGGAGAGGGTCTGGTCTTGCGGCGGCCGCCGCAAGATATTCGCACACCCGCCACAAGATATTGCCCCGCCCGTCGCAAGATATTGCCACGGGCGGGGCAAATTAGTTGCACCCTATATCTATCCCTTTTCTCCTTAGGAGTTTTCCCTGTTACACCTTAGTCTTTTCCCCTTTTGGAGTGAGTATCAATCAATATGATGGCTCAGCTGCAACCTACTCCTTTTCATTGAAATACTGTCCTGAAACATGATTGTTAGTAATATGGCGTATTTTCATAAACCTTCGTCTAAATTCTTGAACGCAGCAAATCAAATCCTTCTTGCAACGACATGCCATTCTCAACTGACACATTAGAATCGTAATGCTTTTCAAGCAAACCAGTTGTCTGCTGTACATTCATGGAAATAACTGGTTCCAAAGCTTGGTCCAGAATACCTTCGCATCCATCGTTCCTTTCTTGTACGCTTGTCTGCCTGCTCAGGCAGGGATCACGATAATGTCATTATTGGCAATACCGGCCATCCTGTTTCCCGAAAGTATAAGGAAATGGTACAACAATGTCTTGAGAAGAAATCAGACCTTGATTGTAAGCATTAACCATAAAGAAGGATGCGCCTGAGATGACACATCCTCCTTTGCTATAGACCTATTCTGAATTTAGAATTTTGAACTCTCAGTCATCTTTTGTACATCTTCAATCTTGAAGGTGCCTGAGAAGGCGATGACGGCGGTTTCGTTGCTCTCGTCTGTGGACATAAGGATGACGGATTGTTTTTTGCCGTCCTTGAAGTAGATCCTTACCTTGCTGTCGTCTTCATCTACCTGCATCAGCATCTCGTACTTCTCGCGTTTCACCACATCAGCTACCTCGGCTTTGAGTTTAGTGCGTGCCGCTTTGTTTTCTGTCGTGATGATTTGGATGGCGTTGAGTTTGCCGAAGGCATTCTTCATATCCATTCCTGGTACTGAGGGGGTTGTGAGACCCTTGGCGAGTGTGAGCATTGCCTTGGAGATGTAGACATAGGTCACATTCTTCATATCGGAATACTTCTCGAATTCTTCCACTTGGGCGTTTGCCGTGAGGGAGCTGAGTAGCATGATGAGCGTGCAAATCAGTGTGCGTGAATAAATCTTTCTCATATCAATATTTTAGTTCTTGAGTTGTTTAGTTTCTTAGTTCTTAAGTTCTCATAAACTTATAAACTTATAAACTATTAATTTAGTTTTTTTAGCTGTTTGTTTAATATTTCTTCTGCCTGACGGCTTTTTGCGTTAACTGCTTCGTATTGAGCCATTCCCTTGTTGAGATTGGTTGCCAGCAACTGTAAAGCGTTCTGTGCTTCCAGACAGGCTATATTGGGGTCATCATATGTGTCAATCGTCCCTTTGTTCGTAGGAGCAAGTGCAAAGTACAATCCGATGCCGCAGACAAGGATGAAAGAGGCTGCGAGTCCCAAACCTCTCCAGACGAAGCGTCTATTACTACCAGCAAGTGGCAAGGTCTTGGCGTCCCACTCGTCAATCTTAGCCGAGAGTCGTTCTTCCAGTCCTTCAGGGATTGGAATCCGTTCAAGCTCTTTTATGTTCAGTTCGTCCATGTTTTTGTCAGTTGATTAAATTGTTCTTGCAATAGTTTCTTCGTTCTCGATATGATAACCCTAATGTTTCCTGGGGAAAGCCCCGTGGCTTGCTGTATCTCTTGGTAGTTGCGATCTTCCTCCACATGCATCTGCATCACTTGGCGTTGCTTATCGGGTAGGTGCTCAATGAGCCCTCTCATCTGCTCCACTTCGTCGTGAGTTTCGTAGGAGAGGCGAGCCTCATCGGGCTGATTAGCCTCATCGATCACTAGAGGAACGGTCTCAATATGCTTCAGTCGCCTTTGGTCGCGATAGAGATTACGCATCAGGGTGATGAGATAAGCCTCGGATTGAGCTTCAGGAGGCAGGTCGTCGCGCTTCGTCCATAGCTTCAGATAGGTATCTTGAAGCAAGTCCTCCGCGTCCTGCTGGTTGCCCGTCGTGTGATAAGCCACTCGATAGAGTAGCCGATGAAAGGGCATGAACCGTTGCTTAAACTCCTGAGCCGTCATTCACTACTTCTCTTTCCGTGAAAACTCAATGACCACTTTCTTGTCCGTATTAGGATATTTCTCCTTCACAGCACCACCTACAATCCAACTTTCTACATTGAAATGATAGTCATTCTCTTCCATGTACTTAGCAGCCTCTTCTGTAGAATGGAGGTCTGGACACTCTTTACCATTGATGACAAAAAGCACATTCCCTTTCTTGACTTCCTCCAGCACATCTCCCATTTCTACCACTTCACCATCGTCATCATCGTCATCGATAACAAGGTCGTCATCAGAAAACATTGAGTCAGCTTTTTCTACAAAAGTCTTGAGCAGTTCGTCCTTTGATATCTTACAATCACAATGTCCTAAGACTGTCTTTCCCCATATGTCCACTCTTATCAAGACATCTCTCACTATGTCCTTCTGTACCTTACCATATAGCTTGAGTTTTATATTTAAGGTGAACATCTGGTTCATCAAGTTGCCAATCACGTTGCCTGCCTCCTTTGGCTCATCGTTTTTATTGACTTCCGTCAGCAGTTCATAACCTTTGAGTGCCTTGATGTCGGCATTGAGTTGTGCTTTCTGGTCGTCGTCAAGCTCCACCTGAACATGCTCAGCTTTATATAGTTCACCACTCAGCGAAAAATCTTTGCGGACTTCTTCTGTGTTAATTTTGTATTCCGCTCCAGGGAATGCTTTGTATTTCTCAATGAGTTTGGCAGCTGTCTGAGCCATCGCACAACTCGCTGCACCTATGAGAAGTATTGCTAATAATGTTCGTCTCATATTCGTTTGGTTTTTTAGATTGCACCTCCTCCTTGGATAGCACCTTGAAGCAAACCACCTAAGTTGAATGCGCCTTTTAGTACAACGAAAAATGTTTCATCTTTTTCTTCGACCAAAAGGGCAGAAGTATTGATGTCGCCATTTTTCGCATGGTAAATCTTTACCTTCGGGTAATCATTACCAGTTATATCAAACAACGACTGGAGGTCATTGGATTTGATAAAGCTCTGAGCAGCGTTCTTTATCTTCTTCGCTAAACGCTTCGATGCATCCGCCTTAATGACATACACTTCGTCCAATAGATTAAGGATTTCTCCTTTTGCATCTTTGATAATAGAGTTGTCGCCTACATCGATGCTTCCTTTGTTTTCAGCAAGGTTGGTCAGTGCAGCTTTGTCGAAATGCACATATTCCACACCCTTCAGTTCCGATAGTGCCTCCAGTTGTTTGCTTTGTGCCCATAGGCTACCTGCCATCAAGGCACATGTGATGATGAATACCAATCTTTTCATAATTCAATTTTTTAAAATTAAACATTTTCCTCGAACGTTCTAATGGTACAAACGTGGTTTACAAAAGATTAGAAATCATCCCATTACTCAATATGTTCATATCGATATTGCCTTTCAAGACAATAAATACCGTTTCGCCATCATCGCTGTTAACAAGTATAGCTAAAACTTTCTTTCCGTTTTCCTCTGCGGTACAGATTTGTACTTGTCCGCCTTCGTCACCACCTACATTCAGGAAAGAATTGAACTCTTTACCTTTGAGAATCTTACGAGCACCTTTACTCAATTTCTTACCGGCATTCTTTGCTTCTGTTGTCAGCACATAGATCTCATCCAGTTTTTTCAGGATGTCATTTTTCTTGCCACCATCAGTAAGCGAAAAGTCTCCTAAATTGATGTCAAAATCATTGTCCATCGCTTTTTGCATAGCGTTCTTGTCAAAATGCTGATACTGCACGTCCTTTATTTCTGACAACTTCTCCAGTTGTGCCTTTTGTGCGTTGAGAGAATAGCAATACATAGAAGCAAAGGCAATCAGTGCTACTCTCAGATAAAAATACATTGTTGTACGCATAATTTCATTTGTTTTTATTTTAATAATCCGTTTGTTTTAGAAGTCCTTCTAATTGTACAAACGAGATTTTAGAAGGAAATGTTACAAAGAAAGGCGATTTTTTTTTCGCCCTTCGTTTTTATCCTTTTGCCTTAAATGCCATTGCATATAACTTCATCTGTTTCAACATGGCCAGGAGGCCATTGGAACGTGTTGGTGACAGATGCTCTGTGAGCCCGATATCATTGATGAAATGCAGGTCGGCATTGAGTATCTCATCAGGTGTATGGTCGGATAATACGCGTATTAATAAGGTGACGATACCTTTCACGATAAGGGCATCGCTCTCTGCCTGGAAATGTATCTTCCCATCGATGTAGTCGGCTTGTAACCACACACGACTCTGGCAGCCATCAATCAAGTTCTGAGGTGTCTTGTATTGCTCGGGCAATGGTTCCTGCTCACTCCCGAGGTCAATCAGTAACTGGTATTTGTCCATCCAGTCATCATAATCGCTAAATTCATCGATGACTTCCTGCTGTAATTCTTCTATTGCCATCTCATTTACTATTTACCATTCACTATTTTATCATTTTACGTTTTTCATCTCTCTGTATAGATTACTTCCATCACGGTTTGTCCCACCGCTTTGAGAGTTTGTTTGTCAATATTACCTACATTGTCATTCATTGTGTGCCACGTCTTGCAGAAAGTGTTTCCGTTTGCGTCACGAGCGATGATGTCGATACAAGGGATGCCCGACATGTTGACCTGTACATGGTCGTCAGTAATGCCTCCCCCATTTGTATTCTTGAATAAATCACCAAAACCTAGACGAATGGCTTTTGACCACACTTTATCTACAACACTGGGGGCATATGCCATCGAGTAGGCTTCTTTCTCAAACACACAATTGCTGCCACCTACCATATCGAGCAAGATGCCATAACGGGCTGTGTAGCCATCTGCATGGTGCTTTCCTGCCCAATATTGTGAACCTAAGCACCATGTGCTTGCGTTGTCATCACCTTTGTCAGCCCATTCTGGTGTACCACAATCCTCTGCATCAAAACAGATGAGGTCTACACCTATTCCTGGTGCTTTCTGTTGAATCTGACGGGCAATCTCCATCATCACTGCCACACCACTGGCTCCATCATTGGCTCCGTCAATCGGTGTACGGTGATTGTCGGCATTCGCATCGTGGTCTGCCCAGGGGCGAGAATCCCAGTGTGAACAAATCATCAGTCGTACGGGATTGTCGAGGTTGTATGATGCCACGATGTTGCGCATTCTCACCTTTGTGCCGTCATACAGCACACCCTCTGCATCCTGGTTGACAATTTGCGCGCCAAACGACTCAAACTTGGCAGCGATATAGTCGGCACAAGCGTCATGAGCCTCTGAGTTCATCACGCGCGGCCCGAATGCACATTGCTCTGCAATATATAGATAGGCACTGTCTGCATTGAAATCAGGCGACTGCTGTTCATACACTGTTTCTGCAGGTTTTGGAGTGTTAGTACATGATGCGATAAGCATCGTAGCTATGCATAATATGAGTGGTTGTTTCATTGTTTTATTGTTTTTGATATTGGTTCATCACTCTGAGGAAGTTGGCTCCCCAAATCAGTTCGATATCGTGGTCACTATAGCGTTGTTGAAGCAATTGACGTGTGAAGTTGATCAGTTCGCTTGCCGAGGCAATCCCTGTCACACCCCCATCACCATCAAAGTCAGTACCGATACCTACATGTTCGATACCCATCACATCCACCATGTGGTTCAGATGATGGACGGCATCGATGATGGTTGCTCCACCTTCTTTCTTCAGGAATCCGTCGTAGAAGGTGACCTGTGCCACACCTCCACTCTGTGCCAGACGTCGCATTTGGTCGTCTGTAAGGTTGCGAGGATGGTCACAAAGCAGACGTGACGATGAGTGGCTACATACAATCGGCAGCTTACTGATATCGATTGCATCATAGAAACTCTTTTCACCGGCATGTGAAAGATCGACCATCATACCCACACGGTTCATCTCTTGGATGACCTGCTCGCCAAACGCACTCACACCGCCATGTTCGTTGTTTCCTTTCGCTGAATCGCAAATGTCATTATCGCCATTATGGCAGAGCGTCATATAGACAACACCACGATTACGGAAGCGTTCTACATTGCTGATATCCTTTCCAATGGCATAGCCGTTTTCGATGCCCAGCATAATGGACTTCCTACCTGCCTGCTTGTTTTGATAAAGGTCGGCTGGTGTCTTAGCGATACTGATGAAATCGGGACTTTTGGCAACCATCTGCTCAATTTCGTCCAAGATTCTGTCGGCTTTCCTTGTTGCAGCAAGCAGTGAGGCATCATCGCGTTCCTCTTGTTTCAGATAAGCCACCATGATGCTGGCATCGAGATGTCCCTCTGTCATCTTGTGCAGGTCAACCAGTATCTTTGGATCACGGCTTTGGAAATTGATGTCTTGATCGAAGAACATAGGCGTATCACAATGTGAATCGAGCGACAAAATCTTTCCATGCAGACGTTTTGCCTTGCGGAATGATATCGCCTCGGTAATCAACCATCTGAACAAAGGCAGCATACATTCATCACCATTCAGGCAAAAGCACTCTGGGTGCCACTGAACACCAATGATGGATTTGAAGGAGGTTGATTCAATTGCTTCAATTACCCCGTCAGGACTCATCGCACTTATCCTAAATCCTTCTGGTACCTGCCTGACCGCCTGATGATGAAACGAATTGACGTGAAGACAACCTTTTGTTTCTGCAAAGATTTTATATAATAAGGTGTCTGGCTCGATTGTTACCGTATGCGAAGCTGTACCACGATCCAAGTCTTGACTATGTTTCACGCAAACGCCTTCTACCTGTGTGTTGATATCTTGATAGAGTTTGCCTCCTAAAGCCGCAGCGATAATCTGAATCCCCTTGCAGATGCCTAATATCGGAATCTGACGATTGTAGGCGAGTTTGGCCAACAATAGCTCCTGCGCATCTCTCACGGGTGTCACACCATGCAACTCACGCACAGGCTCCTCACCCAGATACAATGGGTTGATGTCGCCTCCTCCACTGAAGATAAGGCCGTCAAGATTATCTAACTGGTCCGCAAGAATATCTGTCTGCTCATAGGGAGGGATGATGACAGGAATACCACCTGCCTGCAATACGGAACGGTAATAACCTTCTGCCAACGTACACAACTGATCGCCCAAATTGCCTGTAATGCCAATCACAGGACGTGACTGCCTGGATGGCAGTTCGGCAGTAAGGTTTCGGTATGTGTCCTGCCAATTAAAACTGTCAGATTTGTTCATTGTCTAATCTTTACTTTCTCTTTCATGATGAAATGCAATTCCTCATTACAATGCAAAACTCAAGAAGACTTGACTCTGCTCTTGCTCTGTTCGCCATTTCTCGATGCAAAGTTACGAAAAAAAGTATAAAGTGAAGCGTGAAGCATGTAGAGAGTTAAGAAAAAGTGAAATAATTATGCATTATGAATTATGAATTGTGAATTATTTTGTAATTTTGCAGTGTAATAATTTATGATATGGCATTAAAAGCAGGTATTGTTGGACTGCCAAACGTGGGCAAGTCAACACTTTTCAATTGTTTGTCGAGCGCCAAGGCGCAGGCAGCAAATTTCCCATTCTGTACGATTGATGCACAGATGGGACAGATTTCAGTTCCAGATGAACGTCTCACCAAACTTGCAGAGATTGTGCATCCAGGTCGTATTGTTCCAGCCACTTGTGACATCGTGGATATCGCGGGATTGGTAAAGGGTGCCAGTAAAGGTGAAGGACTAGGTAATCAGTTCTTGGGTAATATACGTGAGTGCGACGCCATCATCCATGTATTGCGTTGTTTCGACAATGGTAATATCGTGCATGTGGATGGTAGTGTAAATCCTGTAAGAGACAAGGAGGTGATTGACACAGAACTTCAGTTGAAAGACCTTGAGACCGTCGAGACTCGCATTAAGCGTGTGGAAAAACAAGCCAACGTTGGTGGCGATAAGATGGCAAAAGTCGAATTGGGATTGCTGCTCCGCTATAAGGAAGCATTGGAACAAGGCAAGAGTGCACGTGTTGTAGAATTAGAGAATGCCGATGAGGAGGCTGTTGCCAAACAGATGTTCTTGTTGACCACCAAACCGGTGTTGTATGTATGCAACGTAGACGACCAGAGTGCCAAGACGGGCAACAGCTATGTAGAAGCTGTACGTGAAGCGATTAAAGACGAGGAAGCACAATTGCTGATTATATCCGCGCAGACGGAGGCCGACATTGCCGAATTGGAAAGTTATGAGGAAAAGCAAGTGTTCCTGGAGGACATGGGGCTGGAAGAGAGTGGTTGTAACCGCCTCATCAAAGCTATCTATGCCCTGCTCAACCTGCAGACCTTTATCACAGCCGGTCCGATGGAAGTCAAGGCTTGGACATTCCGTCGTGGATGGAAAGCCCCCCAGTGTGCAGGTGTAATTCATACTGACTTCGAAAAAGGATTCATCCGTGCTGAGGTCATCAAGTACGATGACTATATCAAATATGGTTCAGAGGCAGCCGTTCGCGAGGCTGGAAAACTGGGCGTAGAAGGAAAGGACTACCTGGTGCAGGACGGTGATATTATGCACTTCAGATTTAACGTATAGTGGATTGGTTATTGATTAACGGTTATTGGTTATAGATAATGATGCATTTTGAGATTTTAGTTCGATGTAGTCAATTAGCTTTCATCGATTGGCAGCCTCATATCGAGGCCTTTCAGATAGGTTCGTTTGGAGTCAGATGGTACGCATTGTTGTGGGCCATCGGCCTGATTGCTGCCTATTTCATTGTGAAGAAGCTGTATAAACATCAGGGGATTTCTCTCGACAAATTCGATCCGCTGTTTCTTTATTGCTTTTTGGGCATCCTCATAGGTGCACGTTTGGGACATTGTCTATTCTACGAACCAGAGTATTATTTGGGGAGTGTACAGGGTGTGATTGAAATGTTCCTGCCTGTGAAGATTCTTCCCGACGGCAGTTGGAAATATCACGGCTATGCTGGATTAGCCAGTCATGGAGGTGCTATCGGCTGTTTCTTAGCGATGATGATTTATGCCAAGCGTAACTACTTAAGGTTTATGACCGTACTCGATAATGTGTGTATTGCTACCCCAATGACTGCTTGCTGCATCCGTCTGGGTAATCTGATGAACTCAGAGATTATCGGACGTCCTACAGATGTGTCGTGGGCATTCCTGTTCCATACTAACGATGCGATGGTCAATGGCGTGATTGTTCCTCGTCATCCAGCCCAACTCTATGAAGCATTAGCCTATCTGCTGATTTTCGTGTTGCTCGTGACGGTCTATTGGATGCGTAGCGGGACATCCGTTCAAAATGCTCGAGTGGGTACGGGTTTATACTTTGGACTATGTCTTACGCTCATCTTTGCGTTCCGATTCTTCATCGAGTTCATCAAGAAGGAACAGGTGGACTTCGAGAAAGGAATGATGCTCGATATGGGACAGCTACTCAGTATCCCATTCGTCCTTGTAGGCCTTTATTTCGTCATTCGCAGTATTCGTTCTTCCCAATCATAACAGCTTATGGAAAACAAGAAATCGCACAAAGGACTCATCACCACCATCATCATTCTGGCAGTCTTACTGTTAGGTGCTGGAGGATGGATTTGGTACAGTTGCTCCAACAACGAAAGCAAAATCGACTTGGAGAACTATACTCCTTCCGAGGAGTTCAAGCCAGCATTTGAGGCAATGAGCAAACCTGCCGACCCTGAATACGACATCGAAGAGACCGTGCGTCTGCTCAATGGCTTGGAAGTGGCACAGAATCAATCTGCCGACTTCTATAGCTTTTTGGAGTATATGGCGAAACAAGACTACAGCAAGGTACCTGCAGAGGTAGTGGAGGCAAAGAAGAAACTGTTGCCCATCTTGCAGAAGATGTTCGACCTACAGAAGCAGTACGACGAGTTGGATAACATCTGGATGCTGGCACGCAGTGCTACCAGTGGTGTGTCAAACTTCGCTGAGAACGCCAATCCAATTACCGTCCTCTCTTCTATCGTCACAGGCGACCCATTCTCATCTGTCGGGATCAACAAAAACCTTGCAGAGGCAAAAACAGCAGCCTTCGAGCAATACGAAAAAGACCAGAAGTTGAAGGAATCGCTGAAGAAGGAGATCGAAGACGTGAGGATGTCATACATCGACTATCTGGCTGATTATGCACCGGTTTATTTCAAATACATGAATGAGTGGGACAAACTTTGTCTCGACCGCGACAAAGCCTACCTCGACATCTATGCCGGACGCACTAAGGATGCATACAATGCCGTACAGAAGGTACTCGATAAATATCCTACCAATCGTGAAGCATTACTGCTGAAGTCATTGGCATTGATTCAAATGGCAGATACCAAGGCACCTGCCAACACCTTGCAGCCTTCCGACATCGAACGCGATTCACTGCCTCAGGACAATCCAAATGACAAGCATCTCACAGAGGCATACGCCATCTTGGAGGACTATACCGAACTCTATCCCAACCGCAGTGCACCTGCTTTGGTGCTGAAAGGCTTGATTAATCTGAAGGAAGGTAATGAATCGAAAGCCATGTCGTACCTCGATCAGGCCAGCGTGGAATATCCTCGTCAGGCGGCTGCCTTGACGGATTTGCTCGATTCTTATAAGAACCGCTCCTATCTCAACAAATCGAGCGAAGGTAAGTATCTGCTTCGCCTTTACCGTTCCACGATGGAGGGCTATGGTATGTTCAGTCCCAACCTGCTGAAAGCCAAGTATTATGCGCAGCAGGGAGACCTTGATGAGAGCAAGGAGGAGATTTTCAATCACTTCTACCGCCGAGGCAACCAAGGTGTCTATGACTGCCTGCTGAGCGATATGCAATACTGCGAGGAGGATATGTATAGTATCTTCAAGCAGTTGCTGATGGAACAGTCGTTCATCGATGTCAGCGTCGAACCAACCACCGACTGGTTGGTCAGCAAGAACGACGATGAGGTAAAGGTGATAATCAACAACCGTAGTGATGTAGATTTGGAGAATGTGCGCATCTTCCTCTGCCTGCACTATACGGATATGTACAAGGACGAATACGATGTAGTGAAATGTCCGTCGATCAATATCATCAAGCATCACGACAAGACTGAGATAGGTGTGGTAAAACTCACATACGAGGATAAGAAATACGATGATATCACCCATATCCGTGCCATTGCGATGACCGACGATAAGATCTGCTGGATTGACAATGTGGACTATAAGTATGTACATGCCTACGAGGCATCGAAAGCCAGCGAGAAAGCCAAGAAGCAGAACCAGACCCGTCGTGAGGAATTCCTGAGTGCCTTTAATGTCACAGCCGAATCACTACTATCGACCATCAGTTCGGGCATCAAGATCTATAGCAACATCAAGAGTGGAGACAAGAGCATCTGGGATAGTGTCACAGATATCTGGAAGGGCGATGACAAGAAGCTCAAGATAGAGTTGCCTCGCATCCTAAGTCTTATCGATCCAGTCTTCTCACTCCATCAGCTGAAAGACAAGGATAACGCCATGCTGCCAAAGGAAAACTACTTGGCAGGCAGTAATATCCGTCTGAAGTTCGACTATGAGCCAAAGAACGGTGACATCATACCGCTTTATATCTATAGCGACTACGTATCGTTCAAGGTCACCATCCTGTTTAAGGACGGCAACGCAGAAATCCAAAAAATAGAATTAGTATGAAACAATCCATCCTCCTTGCAGCCGCATGCTGCCTCACACTTATGACTTCATGCACATCTCACAAGTCCAAGCTCTCAACGCAAAGCCCTCAACTACCAACTCAGGGCAACCCATTCCTTCCCCTATGGGAGCATATCCCAGATGGTGAACCCTATGTCTTCGAGGATCCGGATAATCCAGGTCAGTTCCGGGTCTATCTCTATGGTTCGCACGACAACCTGATTACTGAATACTGCGGACGCGATCAGGTGGTATGGTCAGCACCCGTTGAAGACCTTACCAAGTGGCGCTACGACGGGGAGATATTCAGTGTGGCAAAGAATGCTAAGGGCGAACCATTCAATCCAGAGGGTAAGGCCGATGTACTTTATGCACCTGATGTGACCCTTGTTGTCGGGGCTGATGGCACAAAGACCTACTACCTCTATCCTAATGACCAGTCTTGGGGCAGAAACGGTCTGGTGGCAAAGTGCAACCGTCCTAACGGACCGTTTGAGGTATGCAACTGGAGCGCCAACAACCCAAATGTAACGGATGGCGTATTGGCTTTCGACCCAGCAGTCTTTGTGGATGACGACGGACGTGTATATGGTTATTGGGGATTTGAGCGTTCTTATGGGGCAGAACTCGACCCTGCGACGATGGCAACCGTCAAGCCTGGTACGCAGATTGTGGAGGATATGGTTTCTGGACGTAATCAGGAAGGTATATTCAGTTTCTTCGAGGCATCGTCCATCCGAAAAATCAAAGATAAATATGTGTTCATCTATAGCCGCTTCACCAAAGACGGCGAATTTGGACTTCCTATTTCCAACTACACCCTTGCCTACGCATATAGCGATAACCCATTAGGCCCTTGGACTTATGGAGGTACCATCATTGATGCTCGTGGACGCGAGACTGATGAGGCTGGCAATGTGATTGCTTCAGCATGTATTGATGGCAATACCCACGGCTCTATCTGCGAAATCAACGGGCAGTGGTACGTCTTTTATCATCGTCAGACAGGTACCGATGAATATGCACGTCAGGCTATGGTGGCACCTATCACAGTCAATGTAGAGGAAGGTCTTGGTGGAAAGGTTACCATTTCAGAAGGCGAATACAACTCCAACGGATTTGCACTTGAAGGTCTTAACCCATTCGAGCGTCATTCAGCAGGTATCGCCTGCTGGTACACAGGTCCGAAGCCAGCCGTTCACGAATGGCCAAACAACACCTTCTCTGGTTCCTATCCCGCAGCTACGTATGGCACAGATGACAAGTTCGATGCTCCATACGACCTGCGCAACAACACCAACCCGATGGTCAATAATACCGATGGCTCTATTGTGGGATACAAGTATTTCAACTTCACCACAGCGCCATCAGCACTCTCCCTGCGCCTCATTCCAGAAGGTATCGCAGGTACTATCGAAATCATGGCAGACCGTCCATGGACATCACAAGAAGGAAAACTCATAGGAACCATCGAGCTGAAAGCCGACATGCCGAAAACCTCTACGGAGTTGCAAGCCGAAATTACCGATCCAACCATCCTTACAGGTAAGCATGCCATCTTCTTCAAGTTCCGTTCCGACACTAAGGAGCAATCACTTTGCACCCTCGAGGACTTCGTCTTCGAGTAAATGGAGATAGGTTTCTGCAATATATACACGCTATGCGTCAAATCATCGTTAGTACGACAAAGGAAACAGCGGTGCCGATAGAGCAACTGCACAAACTGCGTAAAGATGCTTTCATGCAATGGGAAGAAGCCGGTCTTCATACGGAAGTAACCCATTCGCCTTTGAATGCATTGGCCTATTACATCCGAGACAAGGCTGTTTTTGTGGCTCGTGACGCACAAACGGGTGAACTGTTAGCCATGCATACCTTCCGGCTGAATAAACGAAGAGGAACGGCATCAGGTGCAAATCTGGCGGTTGCCCCACATGTAAAGCATGAGGGCATCGGTTCGCGTATGCTGTGGGAAGAAACCGAACGGCTGCGTAAAGCAGGATACAGGTTTATGAAAGAATATACTGCAATCCCTGCCAAATGGTCGGTGAAATGGCATCTGAAGAATGGTTACTACATCACAGGATACAAGCGCAGCGAAAAAGACAACTACTCATCTTACGCGTTCTGTAAGCCCATCGCATTAGACTTCTTCCACCATCCCACAGACCTTTTCTGGGTGCGCCCTATTGCTCCTTACACAGCCTGCCTGCATTACATCGTATCATACATCATCACCTGCGTTTGCAAAACACGAAGTGGCCGTCTCACAGCAATTGGCAGGATGGCGAAGTATTTGCTCAATAGAATTCGCTCATTAAGACAAAGTTAGGGCTTGCCCAGGTCACCAGTATAATCGTGTGTGAACAGCCACACTAAAATCGTGATACTTTCGTTATATAGGAAATTATTGCTGTCCGTTAAAACTTTTTAATCGATACACAAATTAAGGTCGGTATCCTTGCTTGGATTCCGACCTTTTTTGCTACCTTTGTTTTCGCTACAAAACATCAATAACGTGAACAAAGGTACGCATTTTATCGGGCAGCCGATGTATGGTCAGCTGATTTTTTTACTTGACAAGGCAAAAATTCTTAAATTCAGCCGTGAGAACGGTGGTGAAACGGATTTCCAAAGGCACGCCCTCGTTGGCGTGGACCTTGATGCCGCTCTTCTTCTTTCCCGTCTTCGGATGTCGCCCCACACCCTTGAAGATGATGTTGGAAAAGAGCGTGATTGCGGAGGAAAAAAGGGTCAAAAAACGTTGAGTTAACTCAAAACACATTTTGAGTTAACTCACGGTTTTTGGGGTCTGATTTTTGTGAGTAAAGAAGCGGTCATATTTCGGTATAACGTTATAACGGAATAACGGGATAAGGAGGGGGTCGCTAACACTAACTGGACTTTACATGTTAGTGACCCCGAACGTGGGTAAAATAAAAAAGGATAGGACGTTGGTCCTATCCTAAACTATGTCGTCCCTTTGGAACGGAATTTATTTCCCTTCGTACCACTTCTGAAGGATGTAGAAGGCTTTCTTCTTTTCTCCATTATCAGAGAAGAGGCCCTTACGGTTGTAGTATTCCTGGATTTCAGGAAGTACTCGGCGTGGTGAACGGAAATCTTTCAGAATCCAAGGGGTAGTGCCAGAAAGACCATCGATCTTATCGAGCATGGCTGTATTCTCGATGTAGAGGTTCTCTTGGAATTCCTCTGTCCAGCGCTGATTCTTCGGTCCGTGATAGCCAGCCTTGGCTCCTCCTCCAAATTCGCTGACGATGACGGGTTTCTCGTATGGGATTTCCCACTCCATCTTTGGTGCATCGTTCACATCGCGATACCAACCGATATACTGATTGAAGCTGACTACATCTACCCACTTGTTCATATTGTCGCGCAGGCGGTTCTTGTAGTTGGATGCTCCTGTCACTTCCATTGCCATCGAGATGAGGCGTGAGGTGTCGAGTGTGCGTGCATGCTGTGCCAGATTGCCGAGGAACTCGTCACGCTCGTTACTGTGAGGTGTTTCGTTGGCAATACTCCAGATGATGACGTTGGCACGATTCTGGTCTCGATGAATCATATCGGTGAGTTGGCGGCGGGCATTGTCGTAGGTGGCGGCATTTTTCCAGTCGATGGTCCAATAGACAGGAATCTCGCTCCATACCAACAGACCCATGCGTTCTGCCAGACGGACGGTGTATTCATTGTGAGGATAGTGGGCAAGACGGATGAAGTTGCATCCCAGTTCCTTGACCCAACCCAGCAGTTCGCGTGCATCGGCTTCACAGTTGGCACGACCGCCTCCATGTGCTTTCTCTTCGTGCATACTGATTCCCTTTAGGAAGATGGGCTGTCCGTTGAGGAGAATCTGCTTGCCACGTGTTTCGATGGTGCGGAAACCAATATCGTCGGATAAGGTTTCGTTATTGATGGTTAAGTCCACCTTATAGAGCTTGGGGTTCTGAGGACTCCATAGTGAGAGCGTCTTGCTGCTGACCTTCAGGGTTGTAGCAGCCTTGCCTTCTGCATCGGTGGTGAGGGTTTGCTTCAGTTTCAGTTCTGGAATGCTGAGGGTGATGGTCTCGCCGGCTTTCTGCTGGTTGAGCTGTACGGAAACCAGGATGTCGCGCTGCTTTGCCTTTGCATCGGCCTTTGCCAATTCAATCTTGTAGTTTTCGATATAGACGGTAGGAACCTCTAACAAGAGTACGTCGCGGGTGATACCGCCATAGTTCCACCAGTCGAAAATAACGGTCGGGATGTTGCTGACATTTCGCTTGTTGTCCACCTTCACAATCACTACGTTCTCACCTGCCTTCAAGCGGTCGGTCACATCAAAGCAGAATGGTGTGAATCCACCTACATGTCTGCCCTCACGACGACCGTTGACATAGACGATGGCTTCGTAGTTTACGGCTCCGAAGTAAAGCAGTTTGCGTATGCCTTCTCTCAACTCAGAACTGTCGACTTTGAACTTTTTATAGAACCACACCGTTCCCTCGTAGAAGAACAGGCGGTCGTCCTGTGTGTTCCAGTCTCCAGGTATCTTCATCGTGGGAGATTTGTCGAAATCATACTCCACCAGATCTTCCGGACGCTGCGGCTTGGCATTCTGGAAGAATCCCCATTGCGTTACGTTCATGCGGTAGTCGTAGTACCCTTCTTCCTGTACGTCGATGATATAGTTCCAGTCACCATTGAGCGACATCGCCTTGCGTGCCGGCACATTACCTATCAGATTCACTTCATTGGCGCTCATCTGCACGCAGAGAGCTGCCATCAATAATACGAATGCAACAATTCGTTTCATAGTCTGTAAATTGTTAAATGATTATTGACGCAAAGGTACGAAAAATAGTTAAGAGTTTAGGGGTCGGAGCAGAGAAAAATACATTATTCTTTCATTTTTGTTCCGTTTTTGCCGTTTTTTCCTGCTTTTTAACAGGTTGCATCATAAAAAAACTGCTCCCAATCGCATGGAAGCAGTTCCTTTTAGTATTAACCTTACTAACTTCTAAACAATAACCGTATAATAAATAATAATATATAAACACTTTGCTGATGTTTCTGCCTATCGGCGTCCTGCAGACACTCTTGATGCGCTACCGCCTGATGTGCGACTTGCTGCCGAACCAGCTGAGCGGGTAGGAACAGAGACGCTTGTGCGTGTAGTCGGTGCAGAGATGCTTGAACGCGTGGTAGGTGCTGTAACACTTGAACGCGTGGTAGGCATTGTGACACTTGTACGTGTTGTAGGAGCCGTAACACTTGTGCGTGTTGTAGGAGCCGTAACGCTTGTACGTGTGTTAGGAACTGTAACGCTTGTACGTGTGTTAGGAACTGTAACGCTTGTACGTGTGTTAGGAACCGTAACGCTTGTACGTGTGTTAGGAACCGTAACGCTTGTACGTGTGTTGGGAACCGTAACGCTTGTACGTGTGTTAGGAGCAGTGACTACACCTGTACGTGTGTCATGAGTGGTAGGCGTAGTAACGCGACCTGTATTGCCTGGGAAGCTCGTAACTGTAGAGCTGTTAGAACGATTTACAGTATTAGGAGTACCCACGCTGCCTCGGTTCTGCCCTGGAGTTTCGAAGTGATAAGGACGATCGTCGCTTGGGTTGTTGCCTGGACGAATGACCTCACCTCTCATGTCACCCATGCGGTTGTCGCCCATACGACCGTTTACCGGACCATTGTAATCTGGATGAACAGGAGCACCTGGACCTGGAATACCTGGACGCATACCCGGTACATCTATCCTACGCATTCCGCGGAACACGGTACCACCACGGTAGTCATTGAATCTGCGAGGAGGTGCATAGAAGAAATGATCCATGCGACGGTCGTGCAGATAGATGCTGAAGCTCCAGCGATGGTTGTTGAATGCGATTGGACGATAGAAGTAATCGTATGTCATCAGAAGTGCCCACTGGCGCTCTGTGAGAAGGCGGCGGAGTGCATAGTCGCGTGCATACACGATTTCCATATAGTCATCGTAACGATAACCAAGGGCAACTGCGTCGAGATAATCGTTTACACCACAGATGTAGTCGTAGTTGATATAATACAAGTCGTCAATGAGAGCTGCACTGAGTCCTAATGTATATGCCATGCGGTCGGTAAGGAAACGTGCATTGTTGCGCATTGCGTAAACGCTCATTGGCTGTGCGCTTGCTGCTAATGAAGTCAACATGATCATCATTGCTGCGATGGTTGTCTTTAGAGTCTTCATAATCGTTTCTCCTTTCTTTATTCTTTAATGGTTTGAGGTCGCCGGTCTTGTGACCTTTGTACCTGTTTTATTCTTTTGACGCTGCAAAGTTAAGATAGTTTTCTTAGGTGACAAAATAAAAGTTCCTAAAGAAAGGGGGAAAATCCCTATCTACTAAAAATGTAAGAATTTAAAAATGAAAAAATTTAATAATTATAGGCTGAAATAAAGAAATTAAAAATCGAAGGACAGTTGACCGTCGCCCAGTTGGTTGAAGGTCAATCGGTGATAGGGGGAGAGGCCGTGTTCGGCAATACCCCGGCGGTGTTCTTTGGTGGGGTAGCCGGCATTGTGGTCCCATCCGTAGTATGGATATTCTTTGTGCAGTTCGCGCATATAGTCATCGCGATAGGTTTTGGCAAGAATGGACGCCGCTGCGATGGACAGGTATTTCCCATCGCCTTTTACAATGGTGGTGTAGGGTAGGTCGTGGTAGGGATAGAAGCGATTGCCGTCGATGATGAGTGCCTCGGGACGGACGGAAAGTCGGTCGATGGCTCGATGCATGGCTGTGATGCTGGCACGCAGGATGTTCATCTTGTCGATTTCCTGAGCAGTAACCACACCTACAGCCCACGCGATGGCATCGTGCTCGATGGTCTCACGCAACAGATAGCGCTGATGGGCGGTGAGCTGTTTCGAATCGTTCAGCAAGTCGTTACGGTAATCCTTGGGTAGGATGACTGCTGCTGCATAGACACTACCTGCCAGACAGCCACGACCAGCCTCGTCGCAGCCTGCCTCAATCTTATCTATATAATAATAAGGTGATAGCATTTATTTCTTCTTCTTGACAATCGCATCCATAGGGTTGCGGATGCCGGTTCCGTTGAGGAAGAACGCTTTGGCAGAACCGAACTTCAGGTAGAAGTCGATACGGACGGGCAGATGGTTCTTGTCGTCGGTGATATAGAAGCGGAGCAGTTCTTTCTCTTTCTTCTTCTCTTTGTCGTCGAGCAGGGAGAAGACAAGACAACGGTAGGTGTTCTTGTCGTTGGCCTTGAAATTGTCCTTGCCTTTGTAAATCAGCACCTGATTGCTGAGACGCTTACCCGTTACCATCTTGAAGTTGATACGCTGACCGGCCTTCATGTTGCTGTAGTCCTTAGAGCGTGACAACAGCAGGATGTTGAGCATGTCGTTTACACAGTCGTCGCTCGATGACTGGGTATCCGACCACTCGCCTTCATGGTTGCGGAAACGTTGTTTCATCAGAGTCTTGCCACCTTCATAGGTGTACCACACCTCATCCACTGTATAGCGTTTGCCTTCGAGTGCGCCTTTGCGGAAGTAGAGAGGCTCGAGGTCGGGGGTGGTATAGCTGATGAGGGTGTCGCGCATCGGGAAAATCGATTCACACTTCTTGTTGCTCTTGAAGAGGATATCGGTACGCAGGGCTTCCTTTCCCTGATAGTTGGTTGACTTGACACCAAAATGGGTAGAACCCACCTTCACCCAAATAAACTTCCAGTTGAAGTAGAGGTCGTAGTTTAATGATTCCCCAGGACTGAATGCAGTATTGGGATACTTGCATTGTGCCATAAGGGTATTCGCCTGTAGTAAGAAAGCGAATGTAAAAAGGATTAAATTCTTCATGCTATTTCTTTTTCTTTTTATTCTTTTCTCGTTCAGCATTGCGGTTTTTGGGCTGCTTCTCCTTGTCGGGTTTCTGCTTCGTGATGGCAGTAGGCTTCTGACGATAGAGCGGAGTGGCAAGCGGACGCCAATCCTGACTGGTGTCCCACATGGCACGCAACTCTAACGGACGGGGATAGTAATATACCTCTTCGGGCAATAGCTGCTCATCGTAGTTTCCTGTGTCCCAAATGCCGTTCTGGTTGCGGTCGACAAACATCCGCAGATAGTATGTGCTTGGGTTGACATAATAGAAGTCGGCCTTGCCTGACCTTGCTCTCACACTTTTCACCACCTTATCGGCATTGTTCAGCAGCTGAACTACCGCACAGGTATCAACATTGAGCAGGTTGATAAACAGGGCACTATAGGCATCCAGACTCTTCACTTTGATGGCTTTTTTCATGCTCTCGTTACGTTTGCCATAGATGCTGACGAAAGTACCGGTATCGACCTCCACCACATACTCATGGCTTGGAGTCCATTCGGCATACAGGCGATAGGTGTTGTGGGGGAAAGACAGTTTCTGGAATATGAAATCGCATTCCTCCAATAATGTATCAACCTTTTCGTAGAAATGGATGCCCTCCATGTAAATAGTATCGATAGGTTCCTGGAACGTGAAGTCGAGGTTCTTGTCGGGATCGAGTGCGGCACTTGAGGACCTAAAGTCTAAGAACTCCTCAGGCATTGGCGGAATCTCTATGTCGTCTTCATCGTTTTTCGACTTCTTGGACTTCTTCTTGCCGTCTTCATCCTCTGCATCTGCCTGCTTACCTTCCATCTTTGCCCGTTTCTGTTCCTTCTTCAGTTCTGCCTTGTATTCCTTCACCCAATTGTCGTAGGCCTCCGCCAGTTGCTTGTCGGTTTTGGCTTTCGATATTTTCGATACGAGCAACATGGTGTCGCATTGCTCTACCAATTGACCTAATGTGTCAGTTCCCAGATAGGTGAGCGACAGCTCTAATGTATCGAGATTGTAAATGAGCGAATCGCGAATCCAATATTTGATGGTGTCGTTAGTCACGTTGTTCTCCACTACAAATGCACCGTCGGCATTGAAGTTCAGCCCGCGGATGACGGGTAACGAATCCGAACGGTTGGTAAAGTAGAAGGTGAACTCACGCAGGTTGGGACGTTCGGACTTCAACAGATAACGGTCGGTGAGTTTCTCATTGAAGGCGCGCAACACAATGTCATCGGGGTAGAAGTGGGTATATCCACGCATAATGATGGAATCGTAGTGGATGCTGTCGTGCCATACGGTGTCAGGACGCAGGTCGGGTTTGCTGGTAGGAGTAAATACCTGATTGTTGAAGCCCAGCATCTCTGACTTCTGAGTAAACGAATAGGTCTGGTCTTGATCCATCAATGCAAACGCCTGATAGCGACAGTGTTTCAGACCTTTGACAATGAAATGCCCTCTACTGTCGGTTCGCGATATTCGGTCGAACGATTTGGTTTTGAACACAGAATCGGGTAGCTGTTCCATTAGTGAATCTTCCAAGGCGTATAAGCCTACGAAGATACCCTTGATAGGTTCCAGGTTCTGTGCATCGAGTACATATCCCGATACCTGCATGGTATCGATTTCGTTGCCGGTAGAGAACATGAAAGCATAATCGCCCATTGGATTGCCTTCGTTATTATCTTCGATAGCATCAGCAAAATCAATGGTATAGGTAATGTCGGGACGAAGGGTGTCCATCAGTTCGATGGTGATACGCTTGCCCGAAGCACTGATTTCGGGTTGCTCTACCTGTGGAGGAGAAACAATCACCTTTTCAGCGGCATTCTCCACCTTGATATTCTCATCGAACTCCAAGACTATCTTATTGGTCTTGACACCAAAGGCACCGAACTCGGGTGATGTATGTACAATCTTCGGAGGTGTCTCGTCGAAAGGACCTCCATCGGGCGTTCCTATATTGGCACAAGAGTACAAAAGGATACAGAGGCAGAAACAGACCCACCCCCAACCCCTCCCTCTATGGAGGGGAGTTGTATGATATGCTGTTGATATGTCTCTTCTAACTCCCATTATAACTCCTTCTTTATTTATTCCTCTCAATCAGCTCCTCGATATACTCACGGCTGTTACTGAGTCGTGGAATCTTATGTTGACCACCCAGTTTCCCTTTGCTTTTCAGCCATTCGTCGAACAAGCCTGGTTTGGCTTCAATCAGTTCCAACGGCTGCAAGGTGATATCCTTATAGCGCTTAGCTTCATAGTCGGAGTTGATAGCTTGGAGCGAACGGTCGAGAATGGTGGCAAATTCATTGATATCTTTAGGGCTTTTAGCAAATTCTACCAACCATTGGTGGCGGCATTTGGCTTCGGCATCCATAAAGATAGGTGCAGCAGTATAGTCTTTAACTTGTGCGCCTGTGGCAATGCATGCCTGTTCCAATCCTTTCTCGGCATTATCGACAATAAGTTCTTCGCCAAAGGCATTGATGAAATGCTTGGTACGTCCTGTGATGATAAACTTATAGGGATCGGTCTGGGTGAACTTTACCGTATCGCCGATGAGGTAGCGCCACAAGCCACATGAGGTGCTGATGACCATAGCGTAGTTGACACCTGGCTGTACCTTCCAAAGTGGCAGGACGGTAGGTTTGTCTTGTCCGTACTCGCTCATCGGGATAAACTCATAGAATACACCGTAGTCAATCATCAGTTGCATCGCAGGATCGTTAAGGTCGGTTTGGATGCCAAAGAACCCTTCGCTGGCATTATAGGTCTCCATATAGTGCATTCCTGCCAAGGTGATGATGTTCTTGTATTGTTCACGATAGGGGGTGAATGCCACACCTCCGTGGAAGAACACCTCTAGGTTTGGCCATATCTCATCGAGGCGGTCCTTGCCCGTGATTCCCATCATTCGTTTCAGCACAGAGAGCATCCACGAAGGCACACCGCTGATGTTGGTTACGTTCTTGTCCTGGGCAAACCGTGCAATCTTATCGCGTTTCTCCTCGAAATCACTCAAGAGCGCAATCTCTTTGGGTGGGATGCGAGTGAGGTTGACGAGCGATGGCACATTCTCTATGAGGATAGCACTGAGGTCACCCACAAGGCTGTTGGGTGTATTGAGATTGGGCGCATGACTGCCTCCGAGAATCAGACTCTTGCCAGAAAACAATTTGCTCTTGGGGTTGATTTTCAGATAGCTTGCCACACAGTCGGTACCACCTAAGTAATGCACATTCTTCAGTCCTTCCTTGCTCACAGGGATGAACTTACTTTTGTCGTTTGTCGTACCTGATGATTTTGCATACCAGTTAACCTTTCCGCGCCACAGCACATTTTTCTCGCCTTGACGCATACGTTGGATATAACCTTTCAGTTCTTCGTAGGTGTTGATACCTACACGAGCAGCAAAGTCCTCATAGGAATGAATGTCGGCATACCTATGCTCCTTGCCCCATTCGGTATTACTGGCTGCAATAAGAAGGTAGCGCAGGACCTGCATCTGCAGTTCCTCCGCATGCCCTTTGTAGTTTTCTATTGCTTTTGCACGACGTGCAAAATATAATCGATTAATGAAGGGAGTTACGTTCATTCTTCTTCTTTCGGCTTTGTCGTCCGTCTTCGTCTGGTTGCTGGTCGCTTAGCTACTTCCTGCTCAGCGGGTTGAGGCTCTGCTGACTGTTGATTAGTCACCTCTTTCTTCTCTACTGGCTTTTTCTCTTTCGTTCTCTTTTCTGCCGGTACTTTTTCGGTAGGTTTCTTTTCCGCAGGCTTCTTCTCCGTTGTTTTCTTTTCTGCAGGCTTCTTTTCCGCAGTTTTTCTCTCAACAGTTTGTTTCTCAGTAGGCTTGTTTTCTATAGGTTTCTTCTCTGCAGGTTGCTGTTGCTTCACCTCTTGCCTGACCTCTTTCTTCTCTGCAGGCTGTGGTTGCTTCACCTCTTGCCTTACCTCTTTCTTCTCTACAGGTTGCTGTTGCCTCACCTCTTGCCTTACCTCTTTCTTCTCTACAGGTTGCTGTTGCCTAACCTCTTGCCTTATCTCTTTCTTCTCTACAGGTTGCTGTTGCCTAACCTCTTGCCTAACCTCTTTTTTCTCTGCAGACTGTGGTTGCTTCACCTCTTGCCTTATTTCTTTCTTCTCTATGGGCTGTGGTTTTGGCTGCTGTGGTTTTGGCTGCTGTGGTTTTGGCTGCTGTGTTTTTGGCTGCTGAGGTTCAATCTTGCCATTGATACGCTGATTGCGTCGGTCCATGATGCTGTTTACGAAATTCACATCGCTTTGAACCTTTTTGAATGCCTGATGTGAAGCATTTTGGTGGCTTTCCTTCTTGGAATAGCCCGTACCTTTTCCGCATGTTAAGCCTTCAATCACTACTTCGGCATAGAACTTAGGAGCATTACCTGCTTCCATCTTCTCATTGGTAATCACGAAGTCGAACTGGCACTGATAGCGCTGGCACCACTCGATGATTTTGCTTTTATAGTTCTCTTCCTTCTGCGACATCTTATCGATGTTGATATAATACTGCAAGATGCGTTCCTTGATGAAAGACATGCAGAAATCGTAGCCTCGGTCGAGATATATTGCGCCAATAAATGCTTCGAAGGCATTGCCGTTCATATAGTTGTTGTGCGACGATGCGATGCGGTCGGAGTGGATAACCAGTTTATCCAGTCCAATCTTCACTGCCAAGTCATTGAGGGTCTCGCGTTTCACAATCTTACTGCGCAGGGTGGTGAGGAAGCCCTCTTGCTGATCCTTATAGCGCTCGTAGACTATATCGGCTACGACGGCTCCAAGAATGGCATCACCCAGAAACTCAAGACGCTCATTGTTGATGTGGCGCATCTGACGATTGGTGGACGTGGTTGAACGATGCATCAGAGCCACTCTATAGAGTGACAAATCATGAGGATAGAACCCCATGATGCTATACAATCGTAAGTAAGGCTCCTTATCCTTACGGAGCAAGAGCCTTACATGATCAATTGCATTCTCAATCGAGAGATTCACAATTAGTTATACTTTTTGAAAACAACACATGCATTGTGACCGCCAAAGCCGAAGGTGTTGCTGATACCAACATTGACCGTACGCTCCTGCGCCTTGTTGAATGTGAAGTTCAGTTTGTAATCGATTTCTTCGTCATTGTCGCCGTCTTCATGGTTGATGGTTGGAGGCACAATGTCGTTCTGTATAGCAAGGATGGTTGCCATTGCCTCAAGTCCACCTGCAGCACCAAGGAGGTGACCAGTCATTGACTTGGTGGAACTGATGTTGAGCTTATAGGCAGCCTCGCCAAACACTTCCTTGATGGCCTTTGCCTCAGAAATGTCACCTACATGAGTAGATGTTCCGTGAACATTGATGTAGTCGACATCTTCTGGCTTGAGGTTAGCATCTTTCAATGCACGTTCCATCACGAGCTTGGCTCCGTATCCTTCTGGGTGAGAAGCAGTGATGTGGTGTGCGTCGGCTGACATACCGGCACCGATCATCTCTGCGTAGATCTTTGCACCACGAGCCTTGGCATGTTCTAACTCTTCAAGTACCAAGATGGCTGAACCTTCGCCAGTTACGAATCCGTCGCGGCTTGCGCTGAATGGACGGCTGGCACCCTGAGGGTCATCGTTACGGGTAGAGAGGGCATGCAATGCATTGAAACCTCCGATGCCTGATGGGCAGATAGCTGCCTCGGCACCACCAGAGAGAATCATGTTGGCCTTACCCAAACGAAGAAGGTTGAATGCGTCGGCCAGTGCGTTCGATGATGAGGCACAAGCAGATGCAGTCACATAGTTTGGCCCATGGAAGCCGTACTGGATTGATACCAGACCTGCTGCCATGTCGGCAATCATCTTTGGAATGAAGAATGGGTTGTATTTAGGACCCTGAGTCGGACCATTGATGGCATAGTTGGATACTTCCTCCTCGAAAGAGTGAATACCGCCGATACCAACACCAAGAATAACACCTATTTCGTTTTTGTCCTCGTTCTCGAGGTCGATGCCTGCATCTTCTACGGCCTGCTTTGCTGCTGCAAGGGCATACATAGAGTAGCGGTCCATCTTACGAGCTTCCTTGCGATCAATGCCGTACTGCGCTGGGTCGAAGTTCTTGACTTCACAAGCGAACTGAGTTTTGAATGCAGAAGCATCAAACTGAGTAATAGGACCACATCCGCTGACACCTTTCTTCAGGTTTTCCCAAGTCTCGGCAGCTGTGTTTCCCAATGGAGATACAGCACCAATACCTGTTACGACAACTCTTTTTAATTCCATATCTTTAAAATTAAAAAACCATTTACTGGCCACCACACCTTATTATATATAAAGAATGGGAAGTCCGTAAATGGTTATTGTTGCTAAATAAAATTATTTTGCGTTCTCTTCGATGTACTTGATAGCATCTGCTACAGTTGAAATCTTTTCTGCCTGGTCATCTGGAATGCTGATACCGAAAGCCTTTTCAAACTCCATAATCAGTTCTACAGTGTCGAGAGAGTCTGCACCGAGGTCGTTAGTGAAACTTGCTTCTGGCTTAACTTCTGCTTCGTCTACGCCAAGCTTATCAACGATGATAGCTTTTACTCTTGATTCAATTTCAGACATAATCTTAAATTTTTAGTTGTTAATGAATTATTTATTCGTTTCGAATTCTTGTTTGCGGGTGCAAAGGTACGAATTAATTCATAATGGATAATGCATATTTTGTAATAATTTGAGAAATTGCGCACATTAGCATTTGCCTGTGTGCAAAAAATGAGCGGATTACTGCTCATTCTTGTTCATTCTCTTCCTTTCAAGGTGGTCAAGAATAATCTTGCGAATTCGCATACTTTTGGGGGTAACCTCTACGTATTCATCCTCTTTGATATATTCAAGTGCTTCCTCGAGTGATAGTTGGATGGGAGGGATGATGCGTGCCTTCTCATCGGTACCTGAAGCACGAACATTGGTGAGCTGTTTGGCTTTTGTCACATTCACCACAAGGTCGTTCTCATGTACGTGTTCCCCAACTACCTGACCGGCATATACCGTGTCTTGAGGGAAGATGAAGAACTTGCCACGGTCCTGTAGGTGATCGATGGCATAAGCAAAGGCAGTACCGCTCTCCAAGGCTATCATACTGCCGTTGGTGCGTCGTGTCATCTCGCCTTTGAAAGGCTGGTACTCCTTGAAGCGGTGTGCCATGATGGCTTCGCCCTGGCTGGCAGTCAGTACGTTGGTACGCAAGCCGATGATGCCTCTCGACGGGATTTCAAATTCGATGTTCACACGGTCGTCCTGTGCCTCCATCGATATCATGTCGCCCTTACGGCGAGTCACCATATCAATCATCTTGCTTGAGAACTCCTGTGGTACGTTGATGGTCAGTTCCTCAATTGGTTCACACTTCACACCATTGATTTCCTTATAAATAACCTGAGGCTGGCCTACTTGCAACTCATAGCCCTCGCGACGCATGGTCTCGATGAGTACGGAGAGGTGTAACACACCACGTCCGCTGACAATCCACTGATCAGTAGTTCCTTCCTTCTGCTCAACACGCAGGGCAAGGTTCTTTTCCAGTTCGCGTTGCAGACGGTCGTGGATATGACGGCTGGTGCAGAACTTACCTTCCTTTCCAAACATCGGAGAGTTATTGATGGTGAAGAGCATGCTCATCGTTGGTTCGTCGATAGAGATCGTTGGTAGTGCTTCTGGTGTTTCGAAGTCGCAGATGGTATCGCCGATTTCGAAGTTCGACAGACCGATCACAGCACAGATGTCACCACTTTCTACGGCCTCTGTTGCCCTGTGCCCCATTCCTTCGAATGTATGTAATTCTTTAATCTTTGTCTTTTCCATCGAACCGTCACGATGACAGATGGTGATGTTCTGACCTGAGCGAAGTGTTCCACGATGTACGCGCCCCACTGCAATTCGTCCTGTATAGGTTGAATAGTCGAGCGAAGTAATCAACATCTGAGGAGTTCCCTCCAGACGCTGTGGAGCAGGAATGGTGTTCAGAATGGTATCCATCAGATAGGTGATGTCGCCAGTTGGTGTCTTCCAGTCCTCACCCATCCATCCTTGCTTGGCTGAACCATATACTACTGGGAAGTCCAGTTGCTCCTCAGTGGCATTCAGCGAACACATCAAGTCGAACACCATCTCGTACACCTCTTCAGGGCGACAGTTTGGTTTGTCCACTTTGTTCACCACCACTACGGGTTTCAGACCGATCTCCAATGCTTTCTGCAGCACAAATCGTGTCTGAGGCATTGGACCTTCAAAAGCATCCACCAACAGAATGCAGCCGTCTGCCATGTTCAGCACGCGCTCCACCTCACCTCCGAAGTCGCTGTGTCCCGGGGTATCTATCACATTGATTTTTGTGTTCTTGTAGATAATCGACACGTTCTTCGACAGGATGGTGATACCACGTTCTCGTTCCAATTCATTATTGTCCAGAATCAGTTCACCTGTCTGCTGGTTCTCTCTGAACAGATTACCAGCCATCAACATCTTGTCCACCAACGTTGTCTTACCATGGTCAACGTGTGCGATAATTGCAATATTTCTGATGTCTTGCATATCCTATATATTACTTTTTACCTTGAAATCGGGTGCAAAGGTACGATTTTTTTTTCAATCTATTATAATAATAGTTCTTTTTTCACTTTACACTTTTCTCTTTTCACTTTTTTTCCCTAACTTTGCGCAGAATTATTATTCAATGGAAAACGTGATAACCAGCGTGCAGAATCCACGCATCAAACAATTGCTGGCTTTGCAGCAGAAGTCTTCCGAACGCAGGAAGGCTGGTCTGTTTGTGGTTGAAGGACAACGTGAACTCCAACATTGTATCGATGCCGGCCTTCAGATTGATACAGTATTCTGTTGTGAAGAGATGGCTCCCCAGCTGTCAATTGTTGATTTCATGTCCTCCACCCTTGAGGGGGGAGTTAGAGGGGGGCTTGTTATAGTTAATCCCTATGTCTATGAGAAGATAGCCTATCGAGGAAGTACAGAAGGTGTCATTGCTTTAGTAAATACTCCCAACAGGACGCTTGACGATTTTGCAACCGCAAAGAAATCCGGATTGTATATAGTTTTGGAACGTGTAGAGAAGCCAGGTAATCTGGGCGCAGTCCTTCGTAGTGCCGATGCAGCAGGAGTAGATGCTGTGATTGTATGCGATCCGCTTACTGACTTATATAATCCCAACCTCATACGCAGTTCTATCGGAGCAGTCTTCACTGTACCTACTGTGGCCTGTACCAGTGAAGACTGCATTGCATGGCTGAAAATGCATCACATACAGATACTCACGGCCCAGTTGCAGGACTCTTCTTTATATTACGAAACTGATATGACTTGCCCAACAGCTATTGTTATGGGAACAGAATCCACAGGACTTACTCCCATCTGGCGTGAAGCTGCTGATGCCCATATCCGCATCCCCATGTTGGGACAACTCGACTCTCTTAATGTATCTGTCAGTGCTGCTATCTTAATGTATGAAGCAGTACGACAGCGGCAAAAGTAAAAAAGTAACGTTTCCACTCGTTGGCGGAAACGTTATTTTTTTATTTTACAAAGACCTTTTCTCCATTTATGATATACACACCCTTCGGGATCGCAGAGGGGTTAGAGGAGAAGCTCCTCTCCCGTCCTCCCTCAATGGGGAGGCCGATGCGCTGCCCTTGCAGGTTAAACATAACTCCCTTCCCTTGAGGGAGGGGGTGGGGGTAGGCTTGCAGTTCCTCAATCCCTGTTCCTATCAACCCGATGAGGTAGTCCTTACCTGCTTCAGTCTGGAGGTCGTACTCATACACTTTCTTGACAGTAGCTTTGGGGGCTGTCCCAATGGATTTGGAAACAAGTGGATTCTTTACCTCGGCTGGTGCAAACAACGGGTTAGGACATGGACCTGATGCAGGTACGAGTCCTTCTCCTTCGAGCTGTACATAAGAACGCAGACGGATGGTACCTCCAATCGTGGAGTGAATCTTGGCTGTGGTAAGTTTGGCTTTCTCCCATTCCATATCGACCACGAATCCCCCTCGGGCACGAAGTCCGCTGACACTACCTGTTGTCCAGTTTGTAGGGATGGCGGGTAATAGATGGACTGCTCCGTCGTGACTTTGCAGCATCATCTCAGCGATACCTGCTGTGGCTCCGAAGTTACCATCAATCTGGAAAGGCGGATGGGCATCGAAGAGGTTAGGGAAGGTGCGCCCGTTGGGATACTGACCTGTTGCATCTTCAGAAGGGAGCAGTTTCAGCATATTCCTCAAGATGGTAAAGGCATGTGTTCCATTGAGCATACGTGCCCAGAAACAGATTTTCCATCCTAAGCTCCATCCTGTGGCTTCGTCACCTCGCTGGGTAAGTGTGGTTTGTGCGGCTGCGAAGAGTTCTGGATGAGTGTACGGACTAATCTGATTGGAAGGGTAGAGGCCGTAGAGGTGAGAGATGTGCCGATGTTGATTATTGGGATCGTCACCATCGATGAGCCATTCCTGTAACTGTTTGTATTTACCAATCTGCATGGGTGGCAACTGGGCAATCGCTTCCTTCAGGGTGTCCTGATAGGCTACGTCCACATTCAGTATCTGAGCTGCTTGGAGAGTATTGGACAATGCGTCGAAGGCAATCTGATTGTCCATCGTACAGCCTGCTGTGATAGGGGTTGACTTGCCTGAAGGTCCTTGCTCAGGACTGACGGATGGCACAACGACAAGCCAGTTGTTGTACTTGGGATGTGGCTGCATGTAGTCGAGGTAGAAGTCTGCAGTCCCCTTGATAATGGGATACCATTCGGCCAGGAACTCACGGTCGCCAGTGAAGAGATAATGTTGCCACAGATGGGTGGCGAGCCAAGCTCCACCATTGGGATACATACCCCAGAATGCTCCATCGACAGGTCCGGCAATGCGCCATAGGTCGGTGTTGTGGTGAGCCATCCATCCGTCACATCCATACATTTGATGGGCAGTGATTGCGCCTGTCTCACTGAGGTCGCGAATCATGTCGAACAGCGGACCATTGGTCTCTTGTAGGTTGCACACCTCGGCTGGCCAGTAGTTCATCTCGGCATTGATATTGATGGTGTACTTGCTATCCCAAGGGGCATCACGCTTATCGTTCCATACGCCTTGCAGGTTGGCGGGCTGGCCTCCTGGCTGGGAGGACGAAATCAGCAGGTAGCGTCCGTAGTTAAAGAGAAGTGCTACCATCCCATAGTCACTGCTACCGCTAAACGCATTTAGACGCTTGTCTGTTGTCAGATCTTTGTTCTTGGTAGAAGGCAGAAAGAGATGTACACGATTGTACTGAGCTTGATAGGCCTCAATATGTCGTTGCAGCAATTCGTCATAGCTGTACTGCATGGCATTAGCCAGTGTTGCTTCATTTCGCTTGGTGGCACTTCCTTTCGTGTCGTTGTATTTTCTGTAGTTCGTGGCTGCAGAGATATAGACATTAACATACGAACCTTTGAGCACTCGGATGCCGCGTTTGTTGTTGGACGTATAGCTGAGCACACGTCCGTCGCTCTCAACATAGTATGAACATTCCGCTTTTAATGCTGCAGAGATACCCTCATGAGCTACGCCGCTGATGGTCATCTTCACATTATTGGACTTACCCGTATAAGAGGTGGTGAAGTCGCAATCATGGCTGATGGTAAAGCTCAGTGAGTCTCCATCGGATTGGATGCGATAGACGATGATACTATCAGCCAGTGATGCAAAGGCTGTACGGATGTAGTGAGTAGAATCAGCAGTGAATGTCTCTGTCGCAACTGCTGTGCGGAGATCCAACTCACGATAATAGTCCTTCACGGCTGTTGCCTTGTAGCTGGTAAAGTTGAACTTCAGGCTGCCGAGGCTGAGGTAACGTTGTCCATGCGGACCCTTGACAAACTGCTGGTTGATGATGGTTTCCGCTTCACTTTCCTTTCCGTTAAAGATGAGGTTGCGTACCTGGTCAAGGTAGTTGATGGAGGTCTTACTATTGTTGTTGTGCGGTCCTCCACTCCAAAAGGTTTCTTCGTTGAGCTGGAGTTGGGCTGTTGTCGTACCACCATAGACCATACCTCCAAGGCGTGAATTGCCAATAGGTAGCGCTTCGAGCCAGATGGAAGCCGGCTTGTTATACCAAAGGCGCTCTGTATTGTCGTCCTGAGCAGAGAGCCTGAAACAGCATGCCGTAAACAGTAAACAGTAAACTATAAACCTTAAACTAAATCTGTTCATCGTATCATTACCTTTTTTCCATCGATGAGGTAAATACCCTTCTTCTGACTAATAACCTGCATAGTTTTACCTGTCAGATCATAAACATGTGAGGTGCCCTTAGGGTCGTTTGCCTTAATATTCTCGATATAATCAGGAAGGTTTTCAATAAATTGCCAACTATCAAACTGGACGTTATTGGCTTCAGTAAATACAAAGAAGACGTTCCTGACACCTGAAAACTTCGTGGAATCAAGATCTAATGTAAAGTCTGTGAAGTTTGTTGCAGAGAATTCCAAAGTGGCTGATGCTCTAGATGTTCTGTTAATTAAACGAATCTCCAGTTTTCCAGTACCCTTGGCTCTAAGAATAAATGATTTGGCTCCGTTTGCCCCGAACCTTACTTTCCGGACAGAAGTCCATGATCCAGGTGCCATTTTGACATAAAGGTTTTCAGAGGCATCGTTGCCGAGTGTGTTTTTGGCGGGTACGGTTTTGATGTTTTTGAAGTCGTCGTACATCACGCCACCTGCGGATGCCATGGTTTCGGCTTGTTGTAGTTGGTATGGGTCTAGGTTTTTGAGTTGTGTAACTCCTGTTAGGTTGAGTGTGACGGGGTTGATGGTTGCTGTTGGTTCGCTGACAGTTGCTCTATTTACGCAGATGGAGCGGTAATCGCCAGCACTGGAGTTGACTGCACCTCCTTTTTTCATTGCATCCAATAGGACACTTCCGTGGTCGTGGTAGATGTGATAGTAGTTCCCTTGGTATTTTTGTAGGTGTGAATGGTTATTGCCTGCTACTCCTGGCCCGTAATAGTTTTTATATGTCCATGAGTCGGGGTCCAAAGGCGAGTCGCTTACCATATAGCACATGGTACCTCCTCCTGGCATGTTAGATTTGATGCCATGTTCGCTTTTGTATGTATTCCATTCGGATTGGTTTCTTCCCCAGTGGGAACAGTAGGTGAAGACGTACTTTCCATTGATGACGTTTAGTTCGTTTGCTTCGAAATGGTAGGGAGCGGGTATCTTTACGGCAGCGCCATCAAGAGCTGTCATTGAGGGTTTTAGTTTTGCGATACGTGCGTTGTCGGGAAGGAGTGCTCCGTTGTCGTTAAGTCCTCCAAATGCAATCCATCCTGTTCCGTTTTCATCGATGACGACTCCTGGGTCGAAATTGGCTGAGGTACCTTGTCGGAAGGCTCCTGGGGTGTCGTAATGAATCATTAATTGTTTTAGAGGTGATGTCCATGGTCCTATGGGTGAGTTTGCTTTCAGTACTCCGATGCCGTGGCTGCTATTGCAGAAGTAGAGGAAGAATTCATCGGTTCCGTTGGCTGTCGTACGCCATGTGACTGATGGTGCCCATGAGACTCCATAGCTTTTGTACCATGGGCTTGTGCCCCAGGAACTACAGATTTTTTTTGTGTCGATAGTTCCATGGAATGTCCAGTTGACCATGTCGTCGGTTGAGAATACTACGATTGATTTGATATTACCGTAGGAGTTATCGCCTTTTTTCCCGTTGGCAATAAATTCCTGATGGTCGTTTGTTCCGTAAACATACATGCGTCCGTTGTATTCTAGCGCTGTTGGGTCTGCGCAAAATACACTAGCACTAATTGGGTTACCGTTTGATGCACCTTTGTAGTCTGGAGCGATTTCCTGAGCCATTATGGCAATAGATGGAAAAAACACCATCAGCAGCGTAAGTGCTGTAGTATGTAAAGGATGATTTGATACGTTTTTAAACATAGCTCTTATTTTTTTATGCTTCTCACTTTATCAATACTTTTTTGCCGTTCATGATGTAGATACCCTTATGCAGTTGTCCATTGGCCATTAACTGCTGTCCATTGAGGCTGTAAATTGCTCCTGCCTTATCGTTAAGGTTACTATCAGCGTTAAGGTTTTCAATGGCTGTGTCATCCTCCCTGTTAATCATGAAGATATAGGTATTCAGACTACGTGCAGGCATATCGACTGTGATATCTTTGGTAGGTTCGTCGATGGCAATCGGACTCTCTTGGCATAGATTTGCGGTCTCGTTGCCAGTTGACAGCAGGTGAACTCCGCTTTTCACCTCGATAGGCAGTCTTAGTCTGAGGCTGTAGCCAGTCTTCGTCGTATCGATAGCCATCACGATGAGGGAGTCACCTTTGATGTATGCTGAGTATTCTTGAGCTGCTTCTGCGCCTGAGGTCATATCGCGTGAGGTCACTAATCGAGTGGATCCTGTGACATGTTTCGCGAAGTGAGAAAGAACGAAGGCGCGAGGCAACAGCGTATTTTTCTTGTTGGCGGTACCGTATTGTGACTCACCTGTACCTATGAATGCCCAATGAGCACGCATGTACCAGTAGATGTATCCAGTGCATCCGGCTAGCATACACTCGTTCAACTCCTCTGCAAAGAGCAATTGCTCGTGCCAGTTGGGCAGACGGTTGCCGATGTTATCGGTCGATGAGTGTTCTGTCATCCAAACCTCCTTGCCGTATTTGGCGGCGAGAACAGCTGAATTCTTCATATAGTTGAGGGGTGCATGGCCGTAGAGGTGTCCAGCCACGATATCAATCTGCTTGCGACATGTGGTATCGCGCATGAGCGGGTCGGTATAGTTCTGTGTGAAGCCTAAGCTTTCACCACTGATAAGCCGTACTCCAGGATAGGTCTTACGGTCGAGCATGTAGGCATAGTTCTTGACAAGTTTTACGAGGTCTTGCGGATCGTAGAGACAGCCTGAGTAGTCCACCCACCAGTCAGGTTCGTTCTGAATGGATACAGCGTCAACGGTCACACCTTTCGACTTCATATACTTAAGGTAAGAGTTGAGCCATGGGAAGAACTTCTCATAGCAGTCTTCGCGCAACTTACCGCGCTGATTGCCCTGTCTATCTGAATTTCCGCCTTGTGCCGTTCCGTTGGTCTTGTATTCACCTGGTGGCGACCAAGGTGTGCCGAAGACAATACCGCCGCGTTGCTTGACAATCTTGGCAGAAGGTACACATCCTTGCCAGTTGTAGTTGCTCCAACTTGCATTGTCGTCGCCCCTGAAACTGGGTGATATCTCCATGCGCATGATGTTCAGTCCGATCTTCGACTGACGGCCATAAAGCAATTGCACGGGCTTGGTGTCAGTTCCGTATGGATTCATGGCTCCGTCGCAACAGGCTGCGCCAAAGCCTGTGATGGTTTGCTTGGTGTCATTCTTCACCAACAAAACAATTGTTGCAGCTTGGGAAACAGTAGCGGCAACCAATACAATCATTGCAATGATAATCTTTTTCATGATGTTATTAGTTTTTAGTAAAAAAGTGTCTGTTCGTTTTTATTCTAATTCGTTTTTAACGTTTCGGTTGCAAAGATACAAAATATTAAGAAATAAGTAAAGAGTTAAGAATTAAAAGATAAAAATGATGCGGTAAAAGTACATAAATACTACTATTTTTACTTTTTACATTTCACTTTTATCTTCTTTTCTGATTCTTGCAATCATAAGGGGTAACATTTATTTCTTCCTGAAATAGTCGTTGTATATCTTGATGCCGAATACGATACAGCTACATGTCGTTGTCACCAGATTGGTCAGTACTAGCGACCACAACACTTCCGGCTCATGCAGCAAGCCTTGTAACATAAATGCCAGACCGCCAACCCCCATCATCAGAAAGGCTGGCAGGGCTATTCCGTCTGTGTTTCGTGTGCGGATTGTTTCTATGGCTTGTGGCAAATACCCCAGAATCATTCCGATGCTGGCTACCCATCCGCAAATCTCATAAATCATTCCTTGTTCCATCATAATGTGTTACGTTTTCTTTCACTGCAAAGATACGTAAAAAAAAGGAAAAACGACGAGAGAAGAGCAAAAAAAGAACTATTTCTCAATTCTTTACACTTTATTCTTAATTATTTTGTACCTTTGTAGCGTCAAAACTAAACTTACATAATTATTATGTTTATGAGAAAACCCTTTTTACTTTTAGTGGTGCTCATGCTTTGCTCAATGCAGAGTTGGGCACAAGTTAAGACTTTTGGTAACACGCCGCCACTCCATGTGGACGGCAAGCATTTGAAGGACGCTAACGGAAACATTGTGCGTCTGCATGGTGTGATGGATACACCGAGTGCATGGTTCAACAACGGCCGCTGGGGCTGGGATTACAATGATGCCGGTCGACAGCGCTGTATCGACTATTTTAAGAAACTGTTCGACGGAATGGCTAATCCGGAGCTTGGCACCTATTGCAATGCGTTCCGCTTGCATCTCGAGCCAGCATGGACCAACGATAATAGTGTGCAATACAGCTATGTGGACGAGGATGGCAAGACGGTGAAAGCGGGAAAGACAGGTGATGGTGAGGCAAACATTGAGCATTTCAGCAAGACGCGTCTCACTACATACTTGAAAACCCTCTATACCAAAATAGCCCAGGAGGCGATAGCCCGAGGTCTGTATGTCATCATGCGTCCGCCTGGCGTATGTCCGGGTACTATTCAGGTCGGTGGTGCTTACCAACACTATCTGATGGACGTGTGGGACATTGTGTCGAAGAACGATACCGTGCTCAAGTACTCAGGGCAGATTTCAATCGAGTTGGCAAACGAGCCGATTACTGTTCATGATGCCAACGGAAAGAGCAGTCCTAATGCGCTGCACGACTTCTTCCAACCTATCGTCGATAAGATTCGTGCCAATGGATTCACAGGTATTATCTGGGGAGTCGGAACAGGTTATCAATCGGGCTATGAGGGATATGCCACTTATCCGCTTCAAAGCTATAACATCGGCTATGCAGTCCATGTCTATACAGGATGGTATGGTCAGGAAGACAAGAATGCGAATGCGCAGACCTTCATCAACAACTTCAAGCGTCAGGTGCCTGTGGTCGAGACCAACCCGATTGTGGTGACCGAAATCGACTGGAGTCCGCAGAATACCAATGATATCGACCATGTAAACGAAATGGGACAGAACGTCTATAAGAACTTTGGTACTTGGGCTACAGGCTCTACATCGAAGTGGGGCAAGGCGTGGAAGGCCGTACACGACCACTATGGAAACATCGGTATGACACTTACAGGTACAAGCGACTTCTTCGATATCGATAAGTGGATTGTCAACAACAGCCTCTCATATACTACGTGGAGAAACAACAAGAATCGTGTGCTCGAACCTGCGTTCAAGGACAAGATGTTGGCTGCCGGCTATAATGACACCTACGAGGCATGTAGCGGTGCCTGTTTCGAGTGGTACAAGGATTGGAATACTGACACCCGTCCATACATGGCATATACCCATCAGTGGACAGGTGACTTGGGCAACAACAAGTTCATCAACCCAATCATCAATGGTGACTTCCCGGATATCGACCTCATCCGTGTGGACGACACTTATTATATGGTCAGCACTACGATGTTCTACATGCCAGGTGCCACTATCCTGAAGTCGAAAGACCTCGTCAATTGGGAATACTGCGCCAACCCACTCCTTCAGATTGTCGATAACGATGCCTACAACTTGCTCAACTTCAAGCATCATTACGGACAGGGCATGTGGGCTTCGACGCTCAACTATCACAACGGTAAGTTCTATCTCTATTTCCCATGCTCTACATGGTCGCCCGACTCTCGTAGTATCCTGCTCACAGCCGCCGATCCAGAAGGTAAGTGGGATTTGACCCTTCTGCCCGAAGCCTATCACGATCCAGGATGGCTCTTCGATGATGGTCCTAACGGTGACGGCTACCTCTATGTGGCATGTGGTATTGATGACATCTGGGTCAACAAATTCAATGCCAAGACTCTCACGAAGATTTCCAGTACGAAGGCTATTTCTGTAGGCAATGGATGCGAAGGCAGTCACATGTATCACATTGGTGATTACTACTACATCTATGCTACCTATGGTGGAACAGAAGGCAGTCAGACCACATTCCGTTCAAAGAATCCGATGGGACCATACGAGGAGTATGTAGGTCCGAAGACCTCAACCAACCCCAATGGACGTACCTTCCGCGGACAGAAAATCCATCAGGGTGCATTGGTTGAAACCCAGACAGGTGAATGGTGGACTATGTTGTTCTGCGACGCAGGCGCCATCGGACGTATTCCATACCTCGAGCCTGTGAAGTGGGTCGATGGATGGCCTATCGTCGGCAATAATGCTCGCGATGTGTGTGAAGGCGGAAAGCCTTATCCAAAGCCAAACGTTGGTCAGACCTATCCGCGCACTTACCTGCCTACCAACGAAACCTTCACTGATGCATCGTTGGGCATGCAGTGGCAATGGAACCACAATCCCGATAACACTCGCTGGAGCCTCATTGAGCGTCCTGGATTCCTGCGTCTGCGCACCGCTAGTGTGACTGACTCACTCCAGTGGGCACGCAATAGTCTCAGCCAGCGCATCCTTGGTTACAGTCCCGTAGGTACCAGCTCATCGAAGTACTACAACTCTATGGGTACCATCAAGATGATTACCTCTAACATGCTCGAAGGTGATGTGGCAGGTATCGCTGTATTCCAGGAGCCATACGCACTGATTGGTGTGAAGGTGGTCGATGGCAAGAAACGTCTGTACTATATGCAGCAGAATAAGTTGCGTGGCACACAGACCAAGCAGACGGGTGCCGAACTGCAGTCCGATACCATTTATCTGCGCGCATCCGTCAACTTCGGAACCAACAAGGCCAACTTCTACTATTCATACGACAACCAGCACTACACCAAGTTCGGAAGTGAGATGAACATGGGTTACACCCTCGGTGTATTTGTTGGCAACCGTTTCTTCCTCTTCAACTACGCCACCAAGCAGTTGGGAGGTATGGTTGATATCGACTGGTTCTCTACCGAGCCAAACTTCTCCGAGGAAGGATTCTTCGGACCAGGTGTGCTCCATACCTTCAGCGCCGAAGACCTCACGATGGAAGACCTTGCCATCACGAAGCAGAACTATGCCGTGACACCAGGCAGTACGAAGGAAGTACAGATTTCCTGCACATCGCAGTCGGGTCTTGTCACCAATGTTTCACCAAGCTGTAGCTTCGAGTTCTCCGAGCCAGGCATTGCTCGCATGGTTGGTGGAAATATCGTAGGTCAAGCCGAAGGAACCACAGATGTTGTAGCTACCTATACCGACCCGATGGGCAACAGCCGCAGCGTCACCTTCACCGTCACCGTGGCTTACTTCCCACTCTCGGCTGATGTGGTGAACCCATCAATCATCGGAACAGGAACCTTCACCGAAAAGACAGGAGGTCTGAAGACTGCCAAGGACGGCTTCGGAGGATGGGAATATACTAGCGGAGTTGACCTCTCTGCCTACAACTATCTCGTTGTGAATCTGGTGCGCCCATCGGCAGCACGACCCACCTTCCGCATATACGGTAGTTCCAACACCGACTTCTATTCCATTGATATGAGGACCCCGATTACCTCTGTATCCATACCGCTCCACGAACTTGTGACAGCAAGTGGACGTACCATCAATCCAGCCAAGATCTACAAGGCAGGTATCTCGTCCAACGGAGGAAGCATTGTATATATAAAAGAGGTGTTCCTCAGCATGGACGGTGAAACGCCGGCAGGCATTGAAGGCCTTCAGGCTGACAATCGCCTTGACAGCAACGATGGAGCCGTTTACAACATTCTCGGACAACGTCAGCAAGGTTTGCGCCGAGGCATCAATATCGTAGGTGGACGAAAAGTGTTAGTAAGGTAAATGGAAGTTAGCCAGCCGTGCTGGCTAACTCTTAAATCAAAAAAGGATGGACCGCAAAGTCCATCCTTTTGTTTTCCCATTCGAAAAGCATCATTAAGCCTCTTCGCTCTTGCGAACCAGTTTCTCTTTGATGCGGGCTTTCTTACCTGTAAGGTCACGGAGGTAGTACAGCTTAGCGCGACGTACCTTACCAACCTTGTTGATGGTGATACTCTCGATGTTTGGCGACTCGATAGGGAAGATACGCTCAACTCCTACTGTACCTGACATCTTGCGAACTGTGAAACGCTTCTTATTTCCATGACCGGAAATCTTAATCACTACACCGCGGTAGAGCTGAATACGCTCCTTTGAACCTTCTACGATGTTGTAAGCAACTGTGATAGTATCACCTGCTTTGAACTTAGGGAACTCTTTGCCGGTAGCAAATGCCTCTTCGGCAACTTTGATTAAATCCATTTCTTCAATTGTTTTTTAACGGTTTATGTTCCAACGAAGCATCCACGATTCTCTCTAATTCGCCAGCGGCTTCGCTAAAGCGGGTGCAAAGGTAGTAATAATTTACCATTCGACAATTTCCTATTCATTGTTTTTTTGCAAAAAACATCGGTTTTGTGCCGTTTTCCCTCCCATTTGACCTATTTGTCTCTCTTTTTCTGATGCATATCCGCTCATTTGCTGTACCAATGCATACTTGAACAGAGTCCTCCAGCTTCTTGAAATGCTCGACCATCCAGCAACATATTCCGAACAGGAAACCCGTGACATCATCAACCAAGATGAAGACACTCGTGATACCTACCATCTGTTGGTTGAAGCTATATGTAGTAGTCGGCAGACTGACACACCTGTTGAAGATAACTCTACCCATAGAGGGGGGAGCGAGGAAGGGGGCTACAGAGGTTGTAGGCGATTCTACTATTATTGTCTTTGACAACGTGCCGCTCGATCAGATGCTCCCCCAGATTGCGGATTACTATCATGTGACAGCTGATACCCGTAACAGTGATGCACGTCAGTTGAGGTTCCATTTCGTATGGAAACCTGAGGATAAGGTTGAGGTTCTCATCAAGAAACTGAACCACTTCGAAAGACTGAAGGTTGAACTGAAAGATAACGATTGTTGTAGAGTAGGTTGTATATCACGGCAGAATATGAAAAACGACAGAAACTCATATAAAAAGTAAGATTTCTATGCATATTTCCATATATCGATGCTCTAAACAAAGAATTCTTTGTATCTTTGCATTGAGATATCTTTAAAACATCTCTCATGCATCCTTAAGACATTTTTAATATATCTTTAATACATCCTTCATTCCACTTATGTACACCTTCAATCCAGGACCAATCGGTCTTTCACATACCATAGGACTAACCTTAATTTATGTTCAATTCTTGTTCGAGAGATGTTCAATAGATGTTCAATATATCATTGAACAAGTATTGAACAAATAACGAAGATATCTTGAGCAAAACTATAAGGGAGATAGAAAGTACTTGAGAGGTGAAGTGAGGATAGATTGAGGATCGACATGCGAGGTACATAAGAGGTACATGCGAAGTACATGCGAAGTACATGCGAGGTACATGCGAGGTACATAAGAAGTACATGCGAGGTACATAAGAAGTACATGCGAGGTACATACGAGGTACATGCGAGGTACATACGAGGAACCTAAGAAGTACATAAGTAGTATGTAAAAAGTACATGATATATATGAAGTGTATGAGAGATATATAGAAAGTGTATGAGTATGAGAGGCGCTAGAGTGGTAAAAGCAATGAATATAGGATGTATATAAAAGGTGGATGAGAGGTGATGGAGTAAAGTGAAATAATGGTATAATTAACATAAAAAACAGGAGGAAAGAACTATGAAGAAAAATGACAGTAAAGGTTTGGGGATGATGATACCCCGAAAGATCCGTATGGGAGGAACGACTTTTTATCTGCGTCAGGGGCAGGTCGTAGGGCGCCCGTCAACAATGCATGAGAAGCGTAGCTGCACGTTGCCGCAGTTCAAACAACGGCAAAAGATGCGGCACTCCATCGCGTTGTGGAAGATGCTGAGGGTATGTGAACCGATGTTTACCGAGTTGCAGATTACCTGTCAGAATTTCAAGTCGCGTGCCAATCAGTTGCCTGTAGTGTATGTGGGTAAGGTGCTAAGCCAGGCGTCGTTTCTGATGCCCGAAATACCGGTAAGCGACGGTGTGTTGCCAATGGTGAAGCAGGAGTTGGGCGAGGTGGATGGAGTTGCCGCTTTGCTGACCGACCTTAGAGCCGATGAAGAATATGACAACGAGCGATTGTTGCTCTATACCGCCGTACAGCACATCGAAAGGGAGTTGCCGCGAGTGCGGTTCAGTGTGCGTGAGATTTCGCGATTGGATATGACGGTATCGGACGGGTTCTATGTGCTGAAGGGTGAGGAGTTTGCCGATGAGATAAAAGGATGGGCTTTGGTACAGATAATCGGCAACCGTTGTTCGCCGCAGGGTATCGTAACACGCTGTAAGTTGTATCAGCAGTACACTACGGAGGAGGCTTTGGAAGCAGCAGCCGATAGTTATGGCGGCCTCACCAATTCTGGCTTTTAAAAAAGTTTTCGTTTTGCTTAGTTTTTTGTATTGCTGAATCGTCCTTGTGGTAAAAGACTGATTAAATAGTCGGATTATGACCAAAGAAAAGTTTGAAGAGATATTTCGTCGGCATTATTCTGCCATGTATCGTCTGGCAAAGACAATGCTCTATGATGCTGATGAATGCAAGGATGTGGTGAGCGAGGTCTTTACACGTTTGCTTCGCGGTGATGTTGTCCCTCAAGAAGAGCGAATCGAGGGTTATCTCATGACCAGCGTAAGGAACAAATGCCGTGATGTGCTTAGTCATAAGGATATACGCCAGCGGGTTGAAAAGCTCTATTCTCAGGAACTGATACAGAGTCAGGTGGTGTATATCAATGATGATGACCGTTTGGAACGGCTGATGCAATTTGTAGAAAGCGAGTTCCCCCCACTTACTCAGCAGATATTCAGGTTGCGGTTCCTCCGCGAGATGACATATGAGGAAGTGGCGCAGACTGTAGGTGTGAGCAAGGTGACGGTCTATAACCACTTGTCGCAGTCGCTACAGAAGATAAAGGAGTATTTTAAGCAAAATGAAAAATTCGATTAAGCGAGCACAATCAAAGCTTGTTTTGATTATCGAGCGTGAGAGGTTTATTGAATAAGATATGGAACAGAACGAAACAATCCGTCGCCTGCTCGACATGCAGGAACATCCGGAAAACTACTCGGAAGAACAACTCCGCCAAATACTTGCGGACGATGAGATGGCAAGCCTCATGGAGCAGCTTGCCCAAACGAAACGTGCCTTCATTCGTCGCGACATGAAAGAGGAGGAAATCCCTGTTGACGAGGAATGGGAGAAGATAAAAGTGACGCATGAAGGGTGGAGTGTGAAGAGTAAGGAGAAAAACAAGTGGAGAATCATGAAGATTGCTGCTGTGTTCATCGGTGTGCTAATTATTTCGGGCATTACCTATGCAGTGATTAATGTTGTAAGCCATTCTGGGCAACACACTCAAGAGGCTGAAGAAACTGTTGCGACAGTAGATGCTTCACTCCTTATGCAAAACGCTTCACCTTCCGTGGCTCCGAACGACACCGCTCAGGCTATCGTCTTCGACAATGTGACGCTCGATGAGATATTGCCTCAGATTGCTGCATACTATCACAAAGATGTGGATTTCCGTAACAGCGATGCACGTCAGTTGCGGTTCTATTTCGTATGGAGGAAACACGAGCCGCTCGACACCCTGTTGCGCCGTCTCAACCGTTTCGAAAGCATGAGTGTAGAACTGAAGGATAACAAGATAATTGTAGAGTAGGCTATGAAAGTTGTGTTGACATCATTGCTGTTCCTGTGTACTGTTGTCACGATGCAGGCTCAGCGCATCACGCGTGAATATAATAATGTATCTATCAGCGAGGCTCTGCGCGAACTGAACGAGCAGAGTGATGACTACATCATCAGTTTTCTCTACAACGAGCTAGAGGACTTCCACATCACTACTTCTGTTCATCGCAAAACCGTACCCGATGCCATCCAGCAGATGATAGGCTTCTATCCCATCCGCATGACGGTAGAGGACAAGGAAATCATCGTGGAGTGTCCTCAGAAGACAGCCCCACGCTATAAGGGCACCATTGTCGACGAGCAGGACCTGCCCGTATCGTATGCTAATATCGCTCTGCTTTCACCCCAAGATTCTACGCTACTTGCAGGTGGCGTGTCGAACGAAAGCGGTCTCTTTGTCATTCCCTGCGAACAACAGCCTGTTCTTGCGCGTATCTCGTTTGTGGGTTACAAAACCGTGTATCGATTACTGGATGCCCGAAATGTCGGCACAATACGGATTCAGCAAGAAAGTATCACGATTAACGGAGTGCAGGTGAAGGATGAGCGGATTGTGGTCAAGGCCGAGAACGGACACCTTACCTATCATATGCCGCAACTTTTGGAAATCCTTCCTGCTGACAACGCCTACGAAGCATTGACACGCATTCCCGGTGTGGTGGATACGGGCGACGGAATGACGTTTGCAGGGCAGCCAGTGACCCTTATCATCAATGGCAAGGTGACAACGCTTGATGCAAATGACGTGGTAGAGCGATTGAAGCAAATGCCTGCTTCGATGGTGGCAAAAGCCGAAGTAATGGCCTCTGCTCCGCCCAAATACCATGTCAGGGGAATGGCAATCAATGTCGTGACAAAAGATTTCGCAGGGACAAATCAGTTTGCTGGACAACTGCAAGGTTTTTTCAGACAAAACAAATATCAATACGGACAAGCAAAGAGTACCGTAATCTATCAACATGGGAACCTCGGTATTGATGCCTCCTATGCTTATGGTTATGGTGATGCATATGGTAAGGCTGAGCACATAGCACATCATCCGTTGGGAAACCAACGAGTAGATTACGCCGACAGAACTGAACGCAAGAATCGTGTCATCAACCACAACTATCGGATAGGTATGGATTATGCTGTTTCGGAAGAGAGCCGATTGAGTGTTGCCTATACAGGGAAATGGACTTCGAGCAATGCGGTCAACACCAGCACAGGATTGGAAACCTCGGTGCAGCACTCAAAAATTCATGACTACTTACACAATGTGGATGCCAGCTATAGCGCACCCTTTGGTTTGGAACTCAGCGCATCGTATACTAACTACCAAAACCCTCGTACCCAGCATCTCGACGGACAATTGTACGATCAGTCGCGAAATCTCTTGGGCGATAGCCGTCAGCGTATTAGTAAATGGCTCTTCACTGCAGACCAAACTCATGTCCTGCCTCATGATTGGGAATTGAACTATGGTGTAGAGGCACAGGTAACTAGAAACGAGAGCTATCAGACAACACGAACACCCGATGGTCAGCCCTTGCCTGATGCTACGAGCCATGTGGACTATACCGAACGCATCTTTGACTTCTATGTAGGATTCAACAAGCAGATAACTCCATCGCTGAGTGTCGACGCCTCTTTGGGTGCAGAACAATATCACGCTCCGAAATGGAATGAATGGCGCATCTATCCGACGTTCAATGCCATGTGGAATGTCAGTGATAAGAGTATGCTCAATCTCTCGTTCAGTTCACACAATGTGTTCCCTACTTATTGGAGCACTATGAGCAATATCTTCTATACATCGGCCTATAGCGAGATATGGGGAAATCCCGACCTGAAACCACAGCCTACCTATAACATCAATCTCATTTGGCAATATCGCCAACGTTACACGTTCACCGCCTTTGCAACTTATATGCCCGACTATTTTGTTCAACTGGCCTATCAGCCTTCCGACCGTATGGCTGTTATCATGAAGGAAACAAACTTCGACTTCCAAAACATCCACGGTCTGCAGGCCTCAGTACGGTTTAGTGTCGGCAAATGGCTTAATGGTACCATCAACGCCACAGGAATCTATCGTCACGACAAGAGCAACAGGTTCTTCGACCTTCCATTCGACCGTACAAAGTTGACAGCCATCCTCAGTACTACGACCATGTTGCGCCTTACCCAGCGTCATGATATTCGTTTGACCTTGAATCCCTCGTTCCAGTCGAAAGCTATACAGGGAATTTACGACATCGACCCCTATTTCCGTCTGCATGCATCTCTGCGATGGACATCCGACAACGGAAAGTGGAGCGCTATTATAGCCGGAAACAACATCCTCAACAACCATGTCAACGTGTACTCACGTCTGGCCAATCAAGATTACTCCATGCATATGTGGAACGAATACCCCAACGTTTCCCTTACCGCCATCTATCGCATCGGCGGTTTCAAGGAGAAGAAAAAGAAAGAGGTGGACATCTCGCGTATGGGTTATTGAACCGACTTTAATCTTTATTTCATTCTTTGGGCAGTCATCAGCCTTTTGTGCCGATGCTGCCCTTTTTTTGTGTATATTCGCAAAAAATGCGTTTAAGCTATGCAAAAAAAATGTATTTGATTGTTTCGAGGCGTAGCATATTGCGTAAAGCGAATTTTTTTTCGTAACTTTGTAGCCAAAATAAACGAAGCATGACAACAAAGTATTCATTCGAAGTGCTACCACCGCTCAAGGGCACAGGTACGGGAAACTTGTTTAAGACAATCGACATCCTGAAGGAGTTCGATCCCGAGCTGATTAATATCACGACGCATCGCAGCGAATTTATTTATACGGAACAGGAGGACGGTTCGTATGTGAAGCATCGTCTGAGGCGTCGCCCTGGTACGATTGCCGTGGCAAGTGCCATCATGCAGCGCTATGGGCTGAAGGTGGTGCCGCATGTACTGTGCTCGGGTTTCTCGCGTGAGGACACGGAGTATATGTTGCTCGACTTGCAGTTTCTCGGCATTAAGGACATCCTGATTTTGCGTGGTGACAAGGCACCTGATGAGAAGCGATTCGTGCCTGAGAAGGGAGGCAACAGTCATGCGACGGAACTGATCGAACAGGTCAACCTGTTCAATGCAGGAAAGTTTCTCGACGGAAGCGACATCAAAGTGCCAGGCGAACCGTTCGAATATGGAGTGGCGTGTTATCCAGAGAAGCATGATGAAGCGCCTAATCTGGAGTTTGACCTGAAAGTGCTCAAGAAGAAGCAAGACTTAGGTGCGAAATACGCTGTGACACAGCTGTTTTTCGATAACGCAAAGTATTTCCAATTTGTTGAAAAAGCTCGACAGGCAGGTATCACCATCCCGATTATCCCAGGCATCAAACCGCTGGCGAAGATGGGGCAGCTGACCATCATACCTAAGACATTCCATGTGGACATCCCTGCTGCACTCGCTGATGAGGCTCGCAAACTGAAGACCGACGAGGAGGTGGCACAAGTGGGCGTGGAATGGTGTGTGGAGCAATGCAGGGAGCTGATTCGTGCTGGGGTGCCACGACTACATTTCTATACCGTTTCGGCTGTGCCAAGTATCAAGGAGATTATGGGAAAGCTATAAGGGACCTCCCCATGGCCTCCAAAGGAAGGGAGTGGTGAGGAGATACCATGTTCCCTCCTTGAGGAGGGTTAGAGAAAGTATTATATTATGACATTTGCAGACATCATCGGACAGGAAGAGGTGAAGCAGCGGTTGCTTCACGAAGTGGAGATAGGCCACCTGCCTCATGCATTGCTGTTAGCGGGTCCTGAAGGCAATGGGGGCTTTGCCATTGCATGGGCATTGGCGAGCCGTCTGCTGAACAACTCACCGCTGGTGGGAAAGATGCAGCATCCCGACCTCAGTTTTTCTTATCCTATCTACAAAAAGGATTCGAAAAAACCGGCACCTTGCGAGCTGTTTGCCAAGCAGTGGAGGGAGATGGCGATGCAAAACCCGTATTTCGACTATAGCGACTGGATGAACGGCATAGATGCTGTGAATCAGCAGCTGATGATCTATGTGGATGAGGCGAGCGCATTGCTGCGTAAGTTCAGTCTGAAGGCGAATCAGGGTGGCTACAAGGTAGCTATAATCTGGTTGCCCGAGCGCATGAATGATGAATGTGCCAACAAGTTGCTGAAACTGCTGGAGGAACCTCCCACGGGGTCTGTGTTCATCTTGGTAAGTGAGCATCCCGAGTTGCTGCTGACCACTATCCGCAGCCGTTGCCAGCTGGTCGAGGTACCGAAGTTTCAGGAAGGTGATATTGAACAAGTGTTGACCATACGCCATTACATCGACCCTACGATGGCTCACAACATTGCCCGTACAGCCTATGGAAACCTATCGGTAGCCTTGCGCCAAATTGTCGATAACTCGGAGCAGGAGCAGTTCCTGGAACTGTTCAAGAGCCTGATGCGCCTGAGCTATGTGCGAAAGGTGCGCGAGATGAAGTTATGGAGCGAGGAGGTGGCTGCATTGGGCCGTGAGCGCCAGAAGCGTTTTCTGAGCTATTGCCAGCGAATGATACGTGAGAATTTCGTGTATAATTTCGGCAATCCAGACCTGAACTACATGAATAGCAAGGAGGCGGAATTTGCTGTCCGCTTTGCGCCTTATATCAATGAAAACAACGTGATAGGCATCATGGACGAATTGCAACTCTGCTATCGTGACATTGCCCAGAACGGCAATGCGAGGATTATCTTCTTCGACTTTGCGCTGAAGATGATTGTGTTAATAAAAAACAGGTGAAGACCCACCCCCTGTACCCCTCCCTATGAAGGAGGGGAGTATAATGAAAGCAGATGTAAACGATAAGCAGCACCTCGGAATTGAGATGCTGCTTTTTTATGTCCTATGGTAACCACTCCCCTCACTTACAGGGAGGGGTTATCGGGGGTGGGTCTCTTTTTCCTTCCAAATACCAATGCTGCAATCAGCAGTATGAGGATGACGTAGAAGCTGATATTGGCAATGGTTTCGGTCTGCCGGATGCTCTGTGGCTTGAACTCCATGTGGATGGTGTGCTTGCCTGCTGGCACGTTCATACAGCGCAGGATGTAGTTGGCGCGACCGATAGGTGCTTCGTTGCCATCGATGGTAGCTATCCAGCCTGGATAATAGATTTCAGAGAATACCACCAACCCTCCGTTTTTCGAATCGACTTCGTAGTCAACTTCGTCGCAGGTGAGACGAGTCTGGGTGACCGTTGCTGACGAATCGGCTGGGGCTGCAGGTGCTTTTACGATGTCGGCAAATTGCTTGTCGACTACAGCTGTGTAGCGAGGATTGACATTGTGAAGGGCATCGATTTCCTCGTTCGCATTGCTGACGAGCCGCATATTGTCTACAAACCATGCATTACCGAATGCTGTGTTGTTTTCGATCGGGATGCGCACATCGTTCTGACCCTTGAGGATGAACCAGCGGGTGTTCATCATGTTGATGACAGGAAGGAGCGAGTCGACATTGACGGTCGCCTTGCTGAAATCATATACAGGATAGCCCACACCGCTTTGCATCTGTGTGGTGTCGAGCGGTGAAGCCTGAATTACATCGTACACCTTCGGCATCTCCCGTGAGATATGTTCCTCGATCATCTCCTGAAAGCGGCGTAACTTAGCTGCATGATAGCCGCCCACGCTGCTGTAGAAGAACGAGGTGGTATTGTCGTTGAAAGTGCTTACACCATAGTTGAGTACACGATAGTTACGCTTGTCGCCCGAACGTCCGAGGATGTAGTTGTCGACATCTGTCTTCTCTGCAGCAGCTGCAGGGCGGGGAGTCGTGAACATCTTATCGTTGAGATAACGCTTGTTGACCATCCACATATCGATCAGACATATACAGATAATCCATACGATGTTGGGAACGAACAGTGTTGAATGCTTGCCACGACCCATGCGATGGAGGAAGAAACCACCAAGAAGGATGATAATGACGGAGCGCCATGCATCGGCTGTGAGCATAGCATCGCGCATGGCTGCCACGCTCGCCAGAATGCGCTGACCTGTGGCTTGGTCGAAGTACCCCATCCCGACATATTCGTTGATGCTACTGCGGTCGGAACTACTGATGCTTTCGCCCAGAAGGACATTGTGCCCCAATGCAAAGGCGATACAGATGCCGACTGTGATGGTTGTACTGATGAACAATGCCCGCATCATCTTGCCGCGAGATTCTTTCTCCGCTCCCAGCTCGACGAACCGTTTCAGTCCCAGCATTCCCAGTAGAGGAATGGTGAACTCAGCCACGACAAGGATGGAACTGACGGTGCGGAATTTGGAGTACATCGGAACATAATCAATAAAGAAATCGGTGAATCCCATGAAGTTCTTACCCCACGACAGCAGGATGGAAAGGATGGTTGCGATGATGAGTGCCCACTTCATCGGGCTTTTGTTTGGTATGACAAAGAGTGCCAGGACGAACAGCAAACATACGAGGGCACCCAGATAGACTGGCCCACTGGTGCCTGGTTGCTCACCCCAGTATTGTGGGAAACCATTATAGATGCCTGCATTGGCAAATGTGGGGTCGGCCTTCTTCATGGCGGTGGAACTTTCGCTCAGCGGCACACTGGCACCACCCATGAGGTCGGGAATCAAGAAGGTCCACGTCTCGCCCACGCCGTAGCTCCATGCGGTGATATAGCTGCGTTCTAGTCCGCTATCGGTCTGGTCGTCCACCTTTTGTGCCTTTACCAATTCGCTCTTGCCACGCATCGTGTCTTTTGAGTACTGATACGTATGATAGAGGTTTGAAGCATTCAGCCCAATTGCCAATACAGCAGCGACAAGTACGGCTGCTGTGCCTTTCAACCACGATTTGAAGTCGAGAGGGCGCTCTACTGGTGCTTTGACAGGTTTCTTCTTGAAGATACTTGTGACTTTGTCCCACCACGTAGGTTCAGGTTCTGGCTCAACCACCACTGGCTCCTTCTTTCTGAGACTCTCAATCAAGAATGCAATGACGATGAGTGCTTCAGGCACAAGGAAGTAATAGCTCATCTGCACGTGGTTGCTTGATACCTGCAGGGCAGCAAAGAGGGCTGTAACAGCACATCCTAGCAGATAGCGGCGTCGATAGCAGAGCACGATGCCTGCAATGGTGGGAGGAATGTAGGCCAATGTCAGCACTTTCCAAATGTGACCTGCTGCTATGATGATGAAGAAATAGCTGGAGAATGCCCATACGATAGCTCCCAAGGCTGCCATCCAACGGCGGAAATCGAAGGCCCGAAGCAGGATGTAGAAGCCCAGCATCGAGATAAAGATGTAGAACACGTAGTCGGGCAACCACAGATGGTAAGCACTTTCGATGAACGACATCTTCTTTGATGAGTCGTACGAAGGTGCAATCTGATAGGTGGGCATACCGCCGAACACGCTGTTTGTCCAGCGAGGTGTCTCACCATCGTGTGTGTCACGATATTGGTTAATCTCTACACCTAGTCCGTCATTGGCACCATGGTCGTGCTGGTTCAAACGTCTGCCTTCGAAATCGGCAGGGTAGAAATATACTACTGCAATCACTGCGAACAGTGCAATGCACATTACTTCTCCAAATAGATTCTTCAATCGTTTCATATCGAGTTGTGATTAATTCGGGATGCAAAGTTACGAAATAATGCATAATTCATAAAGCATAATTCATATTTTTATCAAATTTTCATAACTCTTAATTCTTAATTATTAATTATTTTGTAACTTTGCGGTGTAAAAGTAACTATTCAAACTCTATAACAATGGATGCAGATAAAGTAAATTTGTTCATCGCAACTAAGGGGAGTAACTTCCCGGCAGAGTCAATTCCTATGATTAAGGAACGCCTGCTGAACTTGCCGTCCGAAAATGAGATGGCAGTTATGGCTATGGAATATACCAACCCTATTTTGACTATCGTGCTGTCGGTTTTCTTCGGCGAATTGGGAGTTGACCGCTTCATCATTGGTGATATAGGTCTTGGTATCGGTAAACTGCTTACCGGTGGTGGATGTGGCGTATGGTGGCTTATCGACCTCTTCCTCATCATGGGGGCAACAAAAAAGAAGAACCTCGAGAAGTTCATAACAGCATTTGGTTAAAATCATGAAACAGGCAGAATACATCCAAAGCATTGAAATCAAGGCATTGTGGAAGGGTGGCAAGCACATCAAGTGGGAGCTAAACCCCACAGTGAATATTCTGAGTGGAATCAACGGAGTGGGTAAGAGTACGATTATCAACCATTCTGCACGGTCGCTGAAACTCATCGACAACGGTGAGATGCATGCAGGCGAAGTGGCTCAGGGCATTACCATCAAACTCTATCCTGAAGATGCTACATGCATCAAGTTTGATGTTATCCGTTCATTCGACCGCCCTCTGCTCAATAGTAATCTGCTTGAAAAACTGGCCGACACTCGTGTCAAGACTGAACTCGACTGGCAGATCTATAAGCTGCAGAAGCGCTATTTGGACTATCAGGTGAATATCGGCAACCAGATTATCGAGATTCTCACAAGCGGTAATCCTGAGGACCATATGAAGGCTGCATTGGTATCGGTGCCCAAGACCAAGTTCCAGAATATCATGGACGAATTATTCAAGGACACCAATAAAACCATTGACCGCAAGAGCAACGAAATCCAGTTCTTCCAGAATGGGGAGATACTGACACCTTATCAGCTCTCTTCGGGCGAGAAGCAGATGCTAGTCATCATGTTGACTGTACTCGTAGAGAATGGCGAACACTATGCCCTGCTGATGGACGAGCCGGAAATCAGCCTTCACATCGAGTGGCAGAAAGGACTGCTCAACCTCATCCGTGAGCTGAACCCCAATGTACAGATTATCCTCTCGACTCATTCACCAGCCCTCATTATGGACGGATGGATGGATATTGTGACTGAGGTAGAAGATGTGACGGTGAAGTAAGGCTTATAGTTTTTTTTGCTTAGTTGCTTAATAGATATCGATAGGTTATTGAAGGATAGGAACTGTGCCAAAGCGATTAGTCGATAATGTCAATTCACGCTACTTCGAGGCAGCCAATCACATGCGGCCGAAGTGGAAGAAACATAAAGTCATCGTGTACGTTGAGAGTTACGATGACATCTTCTTTTGGCGTGATATCCTTGCAGAGTTTGAAACGGATGACTTAGGTTTTGAGATAGTCCTACCTTCGCGTTCGAATCTCAGCAGAGGCAAGAAATCGGCTATCACCAACAACCTTGGCAAAGGATTGGGAACAAGTATGATTGCTTGTGTAGATGCTGACCTCGACTATCTGTTGCAGGATGCTACATCGACAAGCCGTGAAATCAATCACAACCCTTTTATCGTACACACCTACGTCTATGCTATCGAAAACTATCAGTGCTACGCTGAAAGTTTGCATAACGTTTGCGTCATGGCTACGCTGAACGATAAGAAGGTATTCGACTTCGTAGCCTATCTCTCCGCCTATTCACGTGCTATTTACGACCTCTTCGTCTGGGCTATGTGGCTCTATCGAAACAACCGTGCAAGCGAAATGCCCCTTACTTCGTTATGCAACATCGCCACTGTACATAAAGTGAATATCTTCAATCCAGAGGAGGGATTGGAGCATCTTCGGCGTAAAGCTAATCAGAAGATTGCCTGGTTGCAGAAGGAGGTGCCGGAAGCTAAAGGAAAGCTTCAGCCGCTCAAGGAGGAGCTCACGCAGCTGGGACTTACCCCTGACAACGTCTATCTCTTTATGCAAGGGCATCATATTATGGATAATGTAGTGATGGAAGTTGTCAATCCTGTCTGTACGATCCTGCGAAGAGCACGTGAGAAAGAGATTAAGCAACATGCCGCTCATGCACAGCAGATGGACAATGAACTGTCATGCTATCAGCACAGCCAAGCTGCCGTGGATCAGATGATACGTCGCAATACCGACTTCAAGTCGTCGCCACAGTACCAGCAGCTGCACCAGCGTATTGTAGAACTTATTGCAAGAATCAATGCTTGAAATCCAAGATACCCTTGTTTCGCTCGACCTCTTTTCGCAGCATTTCTGTTGCGACCTTTCTGTGTGTAAGGGATGCTGCTGCGTCGAAGGCGATGCAGGTGCACCCGTAGAAGAGGAAGAAATAGCCGAGATAGAAAATGCAATGGAAGTGGTGTGGGAAGAACTAACGCCAGAAGCTCGTAATGTCATCGAGCAACAAGGGGTGGTTTATTCCGACCCTTCTGGTGAACTTGTCACTAGTATCGTTAACGATAAAGATTGCGTGTTTGCTAATCATGATGCCGATGGAACCTGTTTCTGTGTGCTCGACCGTGCCTATCGTGAAGGGCGTACACATTTCCAGAAACCCATCTCCTGCCACCTCTATCCCGTTCGTCTTAAAAATATTTCAGGCACCATAGGTGTGAACTATGACCGTTGGGATATCTGCCGCTGTGGTGTGGAGCTTGGTTGCAAACTCTCCCTTCCCCTCTATCAATTTCTCAAAGAACCCCTTATCCGCCGTTTCGGACAGGCTTGGTGGAATGAGTGCGACCTTGCTTATGGTGAACTCAAGAAGGCAGGATATTTGGATAATAAAGTATAACTAATAGAACTTATGAAAAGACTTGCATTATATGTATTCGCTGTGATGGTATGTGTTTGTGCTGTTGCACAGCAGGGAGAATATAGCATTACAGGTAAGGACTATCATGGCACCTCTCGAGTGTATTTGCAGGAAGTGGGGTTTGGCGCTAAACTGGATTCTGCCGAGGTGAAAGACGGTACGTTTACTTTTAAGGGGCAAACGAATCAAACGAGGTATGTGGAAATCATTACCAAAGAGGGGGAATTAATGGGCCAGTTCATTTTGGAACCAGGTAAAGTCAGTTTGAGTGGTAACAACTACTACGGAAAAGGTGCTCCTCTGAATGATGCTTTCACAAACCTTGTCAACGAGATTGCTCCTTTCGAAAAGCTGTATTATGACGGAAAACTGTCGGAAGATGAACTCAGCAAGATGATTTCGAACAAGGTAGTGGCTCAGGTGGATGCCCATATGGGTGATGCGCTGAGTGCCCGTTCGTTGTATTATTTCAACTCATACATAGAGAAATTCACATTTAAGGACCTTTACGATCGGGGAAGCGAGGGCCTGAAGGCAGTTCCTGGCTTAAAACAGCTACGTGCGAATTATGAGTTGACTGCACAGACAGAGGAAGGGATGATGTACAAGGACTTTGCGGTGGAGTATGAAGGGAAGATTCAACGTCTGTCTGACTATGTAGGAAAAGGGAAATATGTGCTGATTGACTTTTGGGCTTCATGGTGTGGCCCCTGTAAGAAAGAAATCCCTAATATAATAGAGGTGTGGAACAAATACAAGGACAAAAACTTTGTTGCTGTAGGTATTGCCACATCTGACAAGCCGGAGGATACGAAGGTAGCTATGAAACAGCTGGGTATAGAGTATCCTCAGATTATGAATAATCAGGGTGAGGCATCTGAACCCTATGGAGTGACGTATATTCCACAGATTATACTGTTTGGTCCTGATGGAACGATATTACGTCGTGGACTTCGTGGCCCTGACATCAAGGCGGCTGTTGAGAAATACTTAGGGAATTGACAAGAGTGAAATAAAAGAAGAAACCCCAAAGTGCTAAGACTCTGGGGTTTTCTTTGCAATCTGAGATATACGATTAGATAATCTTGTCCAGCTCAGCGATGTTCTTTGCAACTTCTTCATCAGTCACTTCGAAGTCGAGGAGTGAACCTGCAAGGAACTGGTCGTAGGCAGTCATGTCGATAAGACCGTGACCTGAAAGGTTGAAGAGGATAACTTTCTCCTCACCTGTCTCCTTACACTTATTTGCTTCGCGAATGGTCGCTGCAATTGCATGACAGGACTCTGGTGCAGGGATGATACCCTCGCACTTAGAGAACATAAGACCTGCCTTAAATGATTCGCTTTGAACGATATCGACAGCTTCCATATAGCCATCCTTCAGCAATTGAGAGATTATCATTCCAGCACCATGATAGCGGAGTCCACCTGCATGGATGTTTGCTGGCATGAAATTGTGTCCGAGTGTGTACATAGGCAACAGTGGGGTGAGACCTGAGAGGTCACCAAAGTCGTACTGGAACACACCGCGTGTGAGTTTAGGACAGCTGGATGGCTCGGCTGCAATGAAGCGGGTTTGCTTTCCTTCCTTGATTTTGTGACGCATGAATGGGAAGGAGATGCCACCGAAGTTGCTGCCTCCGCCGAAGCAGGCAATCACAATGTCTGGATACTCGCCTGTCATTTCCATCTGCTTCTCTGCTTCGAGGCCGATAACAGTCTGGTGGAGTGATACGTGGTTGAGCACTGAGCCAAGCACGTATTTACAATTAGGAGTGGTCATGGCAAGTTCTACTGCCTCAGAGATGGCTGTGCCAAGTGAACCCTGGTTGTTGGGGTCACGTGTCAGCACATCCTTACCTGCGCGGGTAGACATAGATGGTGAAGGAGTCACCTGTGCTCCATAGGTTTGCATGATGCTGCGACGATAGGGCTTCTGCTCGTATGAAATCTTAACCTGATAGACAGCAGCTTCCAGTCCGAATACCTTCGCTGCATAGGAGAGGGCAGCTCCCCACTGACCTGCGCCTGTTTCTGTAGTCACGTTGGTGATGCCTTCCTGCTTGCAGTAGTATGCCTGTGCAAGGGCTGAGTTCAATTTGTGAGAACCAACAGGACTTACACTTTCGTTCTTGAAATAGATATGTGCAGGTGTACCAAGTGCTTTCTCCAGTCCGTAAGCACGTACGAGAGGGGTAGAACGATAGTATTTGTACATATCGCGTACCTCTTCAGGGATGTCAATCCATGCGTGTTCGGTATCTAGTTCCTGATGACATAGCTCTTTTGCAAAGATAGGATATAGGTCTTCAGCCATTAATGGCTGGTGAGTAGCTGGGTGGATAGGTGGCAGGGGCTTGGTCACCATATCAGCCTGAATGTTGTACCACTGGCGTGGAATTTCGTCTTCACTAAGGAAGAATCTTTTCTGTTTGTCGCTCATAATTGTTTGTATTTGATGATAGGATTTATTTAGACTGCAAAGTTAGGAAAATATTTGCTTTGCACAAAATGCTACGCCTCAATAACCCCAAATTAATATGATTTATGTTCTGCTTAATAGCATTTTTCACAATTTACTATGCATAATGCATAACTCTTGGCGATTTAGAAGTTGAAAAAATGCACTATCTTCATCTATCTTGTAGTGAGCTTGTCGAACAGACTTACGGCTTGGTTCGTGTTTTTGTTCCCACTAATGGGAATTTTTGCTACCCTTAAGGGTAACAATTTTTTCTCTTAAGGGTAATTTCTATAGCGCCTTTATTTGTGGTTCTCGGGATTGCTTATTTATATCGGCTAATATATGTATTTATGCCAACTGTTATATCATAGCCTAATAATTTGCAAAAATGGTATGTTTTCATGAGATTACTCATATATCTGGTAGATTGCGGCTACGGGAGAGAGTTTATGAGTATTTCTACGAGTCGGGGCAGTGCATATTGGTTGAGCTCGGATTCGGCTATCCATTGAAATGTAGAAGGTAGGTCAGGACGTAGGTTGGTCTCGACTAGATAAAAGTCGGCATAGATGACCTGATGGGTGAGGATGTGTTTCACGTCCTTCTTAACAGAATGAATCTTGAACCTTGAATCACGAAGATTGTCTGGTACGGTCCATTGCCCAATGTCTAATGGGGAATGTTCAATGAGCAGCGGTTCCCACAGCCCTTGCCAAATGTCGCCAGAGGGGCGGCGGCGGATGGCAGTTAGGGTGGTGCCGTGTTCATTGCATCTGATAAAATAATAACTGAAATGTCGTTCGCGGATGCGAAGTTTGTGCAGTTTGACGGGCAACTGATGAATGCGTTTTGTGTGATAGGCATCACATGTCTCAATCAGTGGACATGCATCACATAGTGGCGATTGTGGAGTGCATTGAATGGCGCCGAAATCCATCATCGCTTGGTTGAATGCTGATGCTTGGGTGGGGGGCAGCAATTCCTGTGCAAGGGCAGTAAAGGTTTTCTTGCCTTCTGTGGTGTTGATGGGAATGTCGATACCGTAATAACGTGAGAGCACACGATAAACATTTCCATCTACAACTGCGGTGGGCAGGTCGAACGCAATAGATGCGATAGCAGCTGCTGTGTAATCACCTACTCCTTTGAGTTGGCGAATGGAGTCGATGGTGCTAGGGAAATGCCCTAGTTCCGCAATCTGCTGAGCTGCCTTGTGAAGATTGCGCGCCCTACTGTAATAGCCCAATCCTTGCCATTCTCGCAACACCTCGTCTTCTGTAGCAGCAGCGAGGTCTATCGCAGTAGGCCAACGGTGCATAAACCGTTCCCAGTAAGCGATGCCTTGCTGAATACGTGTCTGTTGCAAAATGATTTCGCTCAGCCAGATGGCATAGGGGTTGCGGGTCTCGCGCCAAGGTAACTCCCTGCGATTGGTAGTAAACCATTGGAGAATGGTGGTTGTGAACTCTGCCGTCATCGTGCAAAAATTAATTAATTGAGGATGCAAAGTTAGTAAAAAAAATATATAATAAGGTGGAGAAAGGGATGGAAATGGGGCGAAAAGTTAAAAAAAGTCGAAAAATGTTTTGCCATGTGATAAAATAGCCGTAACTTTGCAGCCCTGTGTGGAAACTCCACATGGTCAATCAATTATTATTAACATTTAAATTAAAAAAAGAAAAGATTCATGATCATCGTACCTGTAAAAGATGGCGAGAACATTGAGAGAGCTCTCAAGAAATTCAAGAGAAAAGCTGAGAAGACTGGTGTCATCAAGGAAGTAAGAACACGTAAGCAGTATGAAAAACCATCTGTTGTAAAACGTGTGAAGATGCAACACGCAATTTACGTAAATAAGCTCCATTCAGTTGAAGATTAAGGGCTAAAACGTAAAAAAGAGAATTGAAAAGAAAGTTTTAGCGTAACAAATTTGGTTGTTTCAGGAATTTTCATTAATTTAGTCCGCAAATTTAGAGGATGAGGTTATGTTGAAAGAAAAATTCTTGGAATATTTCAAGTCGGAACGGAATTGCTCACCGCTCACAATCGCCAGTTATGGCAGCGATTTGGATGAGTTTGAGGAATTTTTCGAAGGTTTGAACGAAAGCATAACGTGGGAAACAGTTGACGAGACAGTCGTCAGGGAGTGGGTCATCTATCTACTCGACGATAAAAAGTTGGAGAACTCGTCTGTCAACAGAAAACTGAGTACACTGAGGTCGTTTTATCGCTATCTGCTGAAAATAGGGGCAGTCGACAAGGATCCAATGTTGAGGATTATCGGGCCTAAGAAAAAAAAGGTGTTGCCTGTATTCATTAGGGAGAAAGAGATGGACGAGCTGATAGACCTGCTGGAAAGCGACAAGTCATACGAAGGTATATTGCATAAGACTGTGATATTGATGCTTTACCTTACAGGTATGCGAAGGGCAGAGTTGCTGGCGCTTGAGGATAAGGACGTGGATTATGTTAATAAACAAATCAAAGTCACGGGAAAGCGCAATAAACAGCGAATCATTCCTTTTGGTGAAGAACTGGAATGCTGTATGCATGAATACATGAATGCTCGAAGCGATCAGTTTGACCAAGGATTTGAAAGATTGCTTATAAGCGTGAAGGGTAAACCCTTGTCTGAAGCACAGGTGGAAACGATTGTAAAAGACAATCTCGCACGTGTAACCACGCAGCAGAAACGTAGTCCGCATGTGTTACGACACTCGTTTGCGACTGCAATGCTGAACAATAACGCCGATTTGGTGTCCATTCAGAAGTTGTTGGGGCATAGCAGCCTGAATACTACGCAAGTGTATACTCACGTTTCGTTTGAAGAACTTAAGAAAGCTTACCAGAACGCACATCCGCGTTCATAAAAACAATACGACTATGGAAATTGAAGTAAAATCAATCAAGTTTGACGCAACAGACAAGTTGCAGGAGTTCATCCAGAAGAAAGTAAGTAAACTGGATAAGTTTTGTGACAATATAAGAAAGGTGGAGGTGTCACTGAAAGTAGTTAAGCCGGCTACCGCTCAAAATAAAGAAGTGAGCGTGACAGTAAAGCTGCCAGGAGAGGAAATCTTTGTAGAGAAACTTAGCGATACTTTCGAGGAAGCAATTACACAAAGTTTGCCAGCAATTGAGAGACAACTGGCGAAATATAAAGAAAAACTAAGCCAAAAGTAAAAAAAATGGCAAAATCTTTTGCCAAATGAAAACTTTTGACTAAATTTGCAGCCGTTTTCCGTGCAAACCAAAAATTTGCGCGGAAACTTTAAGCCTCTAAGCTCAGTAAAACTGAAGCAGACCATGGGCATATTCCAGAGTGGCCAAATGGGGCAGACTGTAAATCTGCTGGTTTTCACCTTCGGTGGTTCGAATCCATCTGTGCCCACGGTTACACCTTATTATATATAATATAGGGAGGTTAACAAAAGAGGCTGCAAAATGAGGAGATAGGCTGTTATAGCTCAGCGGTAGAGCACTTCCTTGGTAAGGAAGAGGTCCTGAGTTCAAGTCTCAGTAACAGCTCATTCAAAGATGAGGGAGAAGGGGAGATAAGCAAAGTGAATTAGTAACAAGACATAAAATCAAGTATTAACTCTTATATAAGACAAATTAAGCTATGGCAAAAGAAAAATTCGAACGTACCAAACCCCATGTGAATATTGGTACAATTGGTCACGTAGACCACGGTAAGACTACTCTTACTGCTGCTATCACTACAGTGTTGGCAAAGAAAGGCCTTTCAGAAGTTAAGTCATTCGACCAGATTGACAACGCTCCAGAAGAGAAAGAGCGTGGTATCACTATCAACACCGCTCACGTTGAGTACGAAACAGAAAAGCGTCACTACGCACACGTTGACTGTCCGGGACACGCCGACTATGTAAAGAACATGGTAACTGGTGCTGCTCAGATGGACGGTGCTATCATCGTAGTTGCTGCAACTGATGGTCCTATGCCTCAGACTCGTGAGCACATCCTTCTCGCTCGTCAGGTAAACGTTCCACGTCTTGTTGTATTCATGAACAAGTGTGATATGGTTGACGATGAAGAAATGCTCGACCTCGTAGAAATGGAAATGCGCGACCTCCTCGCTCAGTATGACTTTGAAGAGGACACTCCATTTATCCGCGGTTCAGCTCTTGGTGCACTCAACGGTGTTCCAGAGTGGGAAGATAAGGTTATGGAACTGATGAACGCTTGTGACGAGTGGATTCAGGAACCAGTACGTGATAAGGATAAGCCATTCTTGATGCCAGTTGAGGACGTGTTCTCAATCACAGGTCGTGGTACAGTTGCTACAGGCCGTATCGAAACTGGTGTTATCCACGTTAACGACCCAGTTCAGCTCCTTGGTCTCGGTGAAGATGCTAAGTCAGTTGTAACAGGTGTTGAAATGTTCCGCAAGATCCTCGATGAGGGTGAGGCTGGTGATAACGTAGGTCTGCTCCTCCGTGGTATTGATAAGAAGGACGTTAAGCGTGGTATGGTAATCACTCACCCAGGAGCTATTACTCCTCACAAGGGCTTCAAGGCTTCAATCTACGTATTGAAGAAAGAAGAGGGTGGTCGTCACACTCCATTCAAGAATCACTATCGTCCACAGTTCTACCTCCGTACAATGGACTGTACAGGTGAAATCGCTCTTCCAGAAGGAATTGAGATGGTAATGCCTGGTGATAACGTAGAAATCACTGTTGAGTTGATCTACCCTGTAGCTCTCAACGTAGGTCTCCGTTTCGCTATCCGTGAAGGTGGTCGTACAGTAGGTTCTGGTCAGATTACAGAAGTATTTGACTAATCAATAATCACTCAGTTAACGGTCTTAGGGCCGTTAACTGAACAATACGGGAATAGCTTAGTTGGTAGAGTGTCGGTCTCCAAAACCGAAGGTCGGGGGTTCGAGCCCCTCTTCCCGTGCTAAATGTAAGAATTATGATTACAGTAAAAGACATAACAAATTATTGCAAGGAATCTTACGATGAACTTGTCCATAAGACCACTTGGCCAACTTTGAAAGAGTTGACAAATAGCGCTGTGATGGTATTAACCGCTTCCATAATCATCGCAATTGCTGTTGGCTGTATTGATTGGGTTTTTGAGAATCTCATGAGTATGGTTTATTCTCTCTTTAATTAAGAGTAAACGATGGCAGAAGTAGAAAAGAAATGGTACGTACTGAAAGTAATCAGTGGTCATGAAGCTCGTGTAAAGGAATACATCGAGATTGACATGAAAAACCACCATTACGAGAAGTTAGTTCCACAAGTTCTTGTACCTACCAAGAAAATCGAAGTCGAACAACGCGACAAGAAAGTAGTAAAGGATGCAAATTTGCTTCCTGGCTATGTATTGGTAGAAGCTGCTCTGACAAATGAGATTCAGGGTATGTTGAGATACACACCCGATGTTTTGGGGTTTCTTGGCGTAGGTAATAAGCCTTCGCCACTTCGTCCTAATGAAATCAACCGTTTGCTCGGTATCGATGTCAACGGCGAAGAGATACCTCAACCAACTATCGTAGAATATATGGTAGGCCAGTCAGTGAAAGTCGCAGACGGACCTTTCAGCGGTTTCAATGGAACCGTAGAGGAAGTGAACTCTGAGAAACGAAAACTTAAGGTTGCTGTCAAGATTTTCGGACGCGTAACTCCATTGGAGTTAAGCTATGGACAGGTAACAACAGAATGACTGAATCTGTTACGCAGTCGTTCTATCGTATTAAATCAATAAATCAATTTTAGAACAAAATGGCTAAAGAAGTTGCTGGATTAATCAAATTACAGATTAAGGGTGGCGCTGCAAATCCATCACCACCAGTAGGACCTGCTCTTGGTTCTAAGGGTATCAACATCATGGATTTCTGCAAGCAGTTCAACGCCAGAACACAGGATAAGGCTGGAAAAGTACTTCCAGTTGTTATCTCTTACTATGCAGACAAGTCTTTCGATTTCGTGATCAAGACTCCTCCTGCTGCAGTACAGTTACTCGAAGCTTCAAAGGCAAAGAAGGGTTCAGCAGAACCTAACCGTACTAAGGTGGCTGAAGTTACATGGGATCAGGTAAGAGCTATTGCAGAGGATAAGATGGCAGATTTGAATTGCTTTACAATCGAGTCAGCTATGACTATGATTGCCGGAACAGCAAGAAGTATGGGTATCACTGTAAAAGGAGAATTCCCTGGTAAATAATTAAAAACTTCAATTAAGATGAGTAAATTGACAAAAAACCAAAAGTTAGTTGCAGACAAGATTGAAGTAGGGAAAGCTTATACTTTAAGTGAAGCTGCAAGTTTGGTAAAAGAAATTACATATACTAAGTTTGATGCGTCTCTCGATATTGACATCCGTTTGGGTGTTGACCCACGTAAGGCAAATCAGATGGTTCGTGGTGTGGTTTCATTGCCAAATGGAACAGGTAAGGAAGTTCGTGTCCTTTGCCTCTGTACTTCTGATCAGGAGGCTGCTGCCAAAGAAGCTGGAGCTGACTATGTTGGTCTCGATGAATATATCGAAAAGATCAAAGGTGGATGGACAGATGTGGATGTTATCATCACTATGCCATCATGTATGGGTAAGATTGGTGCCCTCGGACGTGTGCTCGGTCCTCGTGGATTGATGCCAAACCCCAAGAGTGGTACTGTTACTATGGATGTTGCTAAGGCTGTACGCGAAGTAAAGCAAGGTAAGATTGACTTTAAAGTAGACAAGGCAGGTATCGTACATACTTCTATCGGTAAGGTTTCATTCTCTGCCGATAAGATTGTTGAGAATGCCAAAGAGTTTATCAACACAATTATCAAGTTGAAGCCAGCTACTGCAAAGGGAACTTATATCAAGAGCATTTATCTTTCTAGTACAATGAGTAAGGGTGTCAAGGTTGACCCTAAGTCTGTTGAATAATTAAAGTGCGAAATCATGAAAAAAGAAGATAAAAGCTTAATGATTGACAGCCTCGTAGAGAGCTTGAATCAATATCCTCATTTCTACCTTGTTGATATGACTGCACTTAATTCAGTCACAACAAGCGAATTGCGTCGCGAGTGTTTCAAATCTGAGATTAAGCTTCAGGTTGTTAAGAACACACTTTTCGAGAAGGCTCTCGGTAAGTTAGAAGGCGACTATGCTGCATTAGATCCTGCACTGAAGGGTCCTACAGGTATCATGTTCTGTCAGACAGCCAATGTACCTGCTAAGATGCTGAAGAAATTCAACAAAGACCATCAGGGAGTGCCTGCACTCAAGGCCGCTTATGCAGAAGAAAGTATTTACGTAGGAGCAGAGAACCTGGATGCACTTTGTGCAATCAAGAGCAAGAACGAACTCATCGCAGAGGTTGTTGCAGCTCTCGAAGGACAGGTACAGGGCGTTCTCGGTGCACTCGAGTCTGGTGCAAGCACTATTTATGGTGTTCTTGACACAATCGCTGAAAAAGGCGAATAATTAAAACAAACAAAATTAAAGAAAACATAAAACAATTAAAATTTGTACTATTATGGCAGATTTGAAAGCTATTGCTGAAGAATTGGTTAATTTGACAGTGAAAGAAGTAAGTGAATTAAAGAATATCCTTAAGGATGAATATGGTATTGAACCTGCTGCTGCAGCTGTTGCTGTTGCTGCTGCTCCTGGTGCAGGTGCTGAGGCTGCTGCTGAGGAAAAGACATCATTCGATGTTGTCCTCAAGAGCGCAGGTGCTGCTAAGCTTCAGGTAGTAAAGGCTGTTAAGGAATCTTGCGGTCTTGGACTTAAGGAAGCTAAGGACCTCGTAGACGCTGCTCCATGCAACGTTAAGGAAGGTGTTGACAAGGCTACTGCTGATGCATTGAAGGCTGCTCTTGAGGCTGCTGGTGCTGAAGTTGAAGTTAAGTAAACTGTAACCTACTATATTCAGGTTAAGAATCCTCAGGTTGAGGGTTCTTAACTTTTTGCGTATATATAATTCAAATAACGAACAGGCATTGAAACATGACGAGATATGCCGTTCATCATTAACCCAACATATCAGAGAGATGTCTCAAAACCAAAACAAAAGAATCAACTTCGCATCGGTAAAGAACCCTATGCCGTATCCTGATTTTCTGGATGTGCAGTTGGAGTCTTTCAGAGACTTCCTGCAGTTAGACACGCCTCCAGAGAAACGTAAGAACGACGGATTGTACAAGGTGTTTGCGGAGAACTTCCCAATTGCAGATACTCGCAATAACTTCGTATTGGAATTCTTGGATTATTACATCGATGCTCCAAGATATTCGGTCGAAGAGTGTTTAGAAAGAGGGCTTACATTCAGTGTGCCACTGAAGGCAAAGCTTAAACTCTATTGTTCTGACCCAGAGCATGAGGATTTCGATACGGTAATTCAGGATGTGTATCTCGGTCCTATCCCATACATGACTGATAACGGAACTTTCGTCATCAATGGTGCCGAACGTGTCGTTGTCTCTCAGTTGCACCGTTCTCCAGGCGTTTTCTTCGGCTCAAGCGTACATGCCAATGGAACACCTTTGTTCTCGGCCCGTATCATTCCGTTCAAAGGCTCATGGATTGAGTTTGCTACCGACATCAACAATGTCATGTATGCATATATCGACCGTAAGAAGAAGTTGCCTGTGACGACTTTGTTGCGTGCTATCGGTTATGAGACAGATAAAGACATCTTGCGTATTTTTGACCTCGCAGAAGAGGTGAAAGCTAACAAGACCAATCTCAAGAAGATGAAAGGTCGCCGTCTGGCTGCCCGTGTATTGAAATCATGGACTGAGGACTTCGTTGATGAAGAGACAGGTGAAGTTGTATCTATCGAACGTAACGAGACTGTTATCGAGCGTGAGACCGTCATTGATGATCCAGAAATCGATATCATTCTTGATACAGGTGTTGAGTCAGTACTTGTACACCATGAGGAGACAGGTGCATCCGATTATTCAATCATCTTCAATACCCTGCAGAAAGACCCAAGTAACTCTGAGAAGGAAGCGGTAGTTTTCATCTATCGTCAGTTGCGTAACGCAGATCCTGCCGATGATGCAAGTGCTCGTGAAGTTATCAACAACCTTTTCTTCTCTGATAAGCGTTACGATTTGGGTGATGTGGGTCGTTTCCGCATCAATAAGAAACTGAATCTCGATACAGATCCAAGTATCCGTGTTCTGACCAAAGAAGACATCATCGAGATTATTAAATATTTGGTTGAGTTGGCTAACTCAAAGGCTGTTGTAGATGATATCGACCACCTTAGCAACCGTCGTGTCCGTACCGTAGGCGAGCAGCTGTCCAATCAGTTTGCTGTAGGTCTGGCACGTATGAGTCGTACCATTCGCGAACGTATGAATGTACGTGATAATGAAGTGTTCTCGCCAACAGACCTCATCAACGCAAAGACCATTTCCAGTGTCATCAACTCATTCTTCGGAACTAACGCGCTGTCACAATTTATGGACCAGACTAACCCGTTGGCAGAAATCACGCACAAGCGTCGTCTTTCAGCGTTGGGTCCTGGTGGTCTGACTCGTGAGCGTGCAGGATTCGAAGTGCGTGACGTGCACTATACACACTATGGACGCCTCTGTCCTATTGAGTCTCCTGAAGGTCCAAATATCGGTCTGATTTCTTCTCTTTGCGTTTATGCAAAGATCAATAGCCTCGGATTTATCGAAACTCCATATCGTAAGGTGGTGAATGGTGTATGCGATGTTAACAACGATGATGTGATTTATCTTTCTGCAGAGGAAGAAGAATCTAAGATTATCGGACAGGGAAACGCACCACTCAAGGAAGACGGTAACTTCATCCGTAAGGTCGTGAAATGTCGTAAAGATGCCGACTATCCTGTTGTTCCACCTGCTCAGGTTGACCTGATGGATGTGGCTCCTCAGCAGATTGCTTCTATTGCTGCTGCATTGATCCCTTTCTTGGAGCACGACGACGCTCACCGCGCATTGATGGGATCAAACATGATGCGTCAGGCCGTTCCACTCATCACTACCGAGGCTCCTATCGTGGGTACTGGTATTGAGAAGCAGGTATGCGAGGACTCACGTACGATGATTACAGCAGAAGGTGATGGTGTCGTAGAATATGTTGATGCTACCACGATACGTATACTTTACGATCGCTCAGAAGATGAGGAATTTGTAAGCTTCGAACCTGCAGTGAAGGAATACAAGTTGCCAAAATTCCGTCGTACCAACCAAAACATGACTATCGACCTTCGTCCAATGTGTGATAAAGGTCAGCGTGTTCATAAGGGTGATATCCTCACTGAAGGATATGCAACGGCAGAAGGAGAATTGGCACTCGGTCGTAACCTCTTGGTGGCATACATGCCTTGGAAAGGTTACAACTATGAGGATGCTATTGTACTGAACGAAAGAGTTGTTCGCGATGATATTCTCACTTCTGTCCATGTTGACGAATTCTCGCTGGAAGTACGTGAAACAAAGCGTGGTGTAGAAGAACTGACCTCAGATATTCCAAATGTCAGCGAAGAGGCAACCAAAGACTTGGACGAAAACGGTATCATCCGTGTGGGTGCACATGTTGAACCAGGTGACATCCTTATCGGAAAGATTACTCCTAAGGGAGAGTCCGATCCTTCTCCTGAAGAGAAGTTGCTGCGTGCCATCTTTGGTGACAAGGCCGGTGATGTGAAGGATGCTTCGCTTAAGGCTAATCCTTCATTGAGTGGTGTCGTTATTGACAAGAAACTCTTCTCAAAGGCAATGAAGACTCGTGTGGAGAAGAATCGTGACAAACTCGAATTACCAAAGCTCGATAAAGAATTCCAGGATAAGGTTGATGACTTCAAGGCCATCCTTATTGATAAGCTGCTCACGCTCACAGAGAAGAAGACCTCTCGGGGTGTTAAAGACTATATGGGTGTGGAGATTATCCCAGAAGGTGCGAAGTTCAAGGCTTCTCATTTCGAGAACCTCGACTACACATCCGTGCAGCTTACTGGTTGGACAGACGATGAACATATCAATTCATTGATTCGTGACTTGGTTATCAATTACCTTAAGAAGTACAAGGTACTTGATGCCGAACTGAAGCGTAAGAAATTGGCACTTACCATCGGTGACGAACTCCCAGCAGGTATCATCCAGATGGCAAAGGTTTACATTGCCAAGAAGCGTAAGATAGGTGTTGGCGATAAGATGGCAGGACGTCATGGTAACAAGGGTATTGTTTCAAAGATTGTGCGTCAGGAAGATATGCCGTTCCTCGAGGATGGTACTCCAGTCGACATCGTACTCAATCCTCTGGGTGTGCCTTCACGTATGAACCTCGGCCAGATTTTCGAAGCTGTCCTTGGTGCTGCCGGTCAGAAGTTGGGTGTACGTTTTGCTACTCCTATCTTTGACGGTGCACACCTTGAAGATCTCAACGAATGGACTGACAAGGCAGGACTCCCACGTTGCTGCTCTACACAGCTGTATGATGGTGAGACAGGACTTCCATTCGACCAGAAAGCAACTGTAGGTGTTACCTATATGCTCAAACTTGGTCACATGGTAGAAGATAAAATGCACGCACGCTCTATCGGTCCTTACTCTCTCATCACTCAGCAGCCACTTGGTGGTAAAGCACAATTCGGTGGTCAGCGTTTCGGAGAAATGGAGGTTTGGGCGCTCGAGGCATTCGGCGCATCACATGTTCTCCAGGAAATCCTCACTATCAAGTCCGATGACGTAGTAGGCCGTTCAAAGGCTTACGAAGCAATCGTCAAGGGCGATTCAATGCCAACTCCTGGCATTCCAGAATCTCTTAACGTATTGCTCCACGAACTTCGTGGACTTGGTTTGAGTGTCTCTCTCGAATAAGTGTTAATTCAGTTTATCTTTACAAATAGATTATATATACAAAGATGGCTTTTAAGAAAGATTCTAAAATAAAGACTAACTTCACGAAGATTTCAATTGGTCTTGCTTCTCCTGTAGAGATATTGGAAAATTCACATGGTGAGGTTTTGAAACCTGAAACCATCAACTATCGCACCTACAAGCCTGAGCGCGACGGTCTGTTCTGCGAACGCATCTTCGGCCCTACCAAGGACTACGAATGTCATTGCGGTAAGTACAAGCGTATCCGCTATAAGGGCATTGTGTGCGACCGATGCGGTGTTGAGGTGACTGAGAAGAAAGTGCGTCGTGAGCGTACAGGACACATTGCTCTTGTTGTGCCTGTTGCACACATTTGGTACTTCCGCTCTTTGCCTAACAAGATAGGTTATCTCCTTGGCTTGCCAACCAAGAAGCTCGATTCGATTATCTACTATGAGCGTTACGTCATCATTCAGCCAGGTGTAGCCGAAAATGCAGATAAGGGTATCGTCAAAGGTGAGCTCCTTGCAGAGGAAGATTATTGGGATATCATCGATGGTCTGCCAGAAGGCAATCAGCAATTGCCTGACGATGATCCTGACAAGTTTGTTGCTATGATGGGAGCTGAGGCTATTGAGTACATGCTCCAGCATGTTGACCTTGACTCTCTCTCTTATGAATTGCGTGACCGTGCTAACACAGATGGTAGCCAGCAACGTAAGCAGGAAGCGTTGAAGCGCCTGCAGGTGGTTGAGGCATTCCGTTCGTCTCGCAACCGTAACAAGCCAGAGTGGATGATTATGCACAACATCCCTGTCACACCTCCAGACCTCCGTCCATTGGTGCCACTCGATGGTGGACGTTTTGCTACTTCTGACCTCAACGACCTCTATCGTCGTGTTATCATCCGTAACAACCGACTGAAGCGTCTCGTTGAAATCAAGGCTCCTGAAGTTATTCTCCGTAACGAAAAACGTATGCTCCAGGAGGCGGTCGACAGCTTGTTCGACAACTCACGTAAGGCAAGCGCCGTGAAGTCTGAAAGCAATCGCCCATTGAAGTCCCTTTCCGACTCTCTGAAAGGTAAGCAGGGACGTTTCCGTCAGAATCTTCTCGGTAAGCGTGTCGACTATTCTGCACGTTCAGTAATCGTTGTAGGTCCTGAGTTGAAGATGGGTGAGTGTGGTATTCCAAAGCTCATGGCAGCCGAACTCTACAAGCCATTCATCATCCGCAAGCTCATCGAGCGTGGTTTGGTGAAGACCGTGAAGTCAGCTAAGAAGATGGTTGACCGTAAGGACGACCAGATTTGGGATATCCTTGAAAATGTGATGAAGGGACATCCAGTGCTCCTCAACCGTGCACCTACACTTCACCGTTTGGGTATTCAGGCTTTCCAGCCAAAGATGATAGAGGGTAAAGCAATTCAGCTCCACCCACTTGCATGTACAGCGTTCAACGCGGACTTCGATGGTGACCAGATGGCTGTCCATCTCCCACTCTCCAATGAGGCAATCCTGGAGGCTCAGTTGCTGATGCTCCAGTCGCATAATATTCTTTCACCTGCCAGTGGTGATCCAATCACCGTTCCGTCTCAGGACATGGTACTTGGACTCTACTACATCTCTAAGGTGCGTCCAGGTGCAAAAGGAGAGGGACTTACGTTCTATGGTCCAGAAGAGGCGTTGATTGCTTACAATGAGGGTCGTTGCGACGTGCATGCACCAATTAAATGTGTAGTTAACGATATCGATGAAAACGATAACTATTACAAGCATCTTGTTGAGACAACCGTTGGACGTATCATCATCAATGAAATCGTACCTCCTGAGGTCGGATTCGTTAATGAGGTTATCGGTAAGAAAGCACTGAAGAAGGTCATTACCAAGGTTATTAAGTCTGTAGGTATGGCACGTGCGTGTCAGTTCCTTGATGGTGTAAAGAACCTTGGTTATCGCAAGGCTTACGAAGGTGGTCTTTCGTTCAACCTCGATGATATCATCGAACCAGCTGACCGCCAGAGTCTCATCGATGAAGGTAACAAGAAGATTGACGAGATTGCTCAGCAGTATGCATTCGGTCTCATTACTGAGAAAGAACGTTATAATAAGGTAATTGCTACTTGGTCAGAAGTCAACGATAAGGTGAAGGCCTCTCTGTTGAAGACTATGACTGAGGACAATCAAGGATTCAATGCGGTGTTCATGATGCTCGATTCAGGTGCCCGTGGTTCTAAGGACCAGATTGCTCAGCTTGCTGGTATGCGTGGTCTGATGGCAAAACCGCAGCGTGCAGGTTCCGATGATAACAACACCATTGAAAACCCAATCCTTTCGAACTTCAAGCAGGGTATGTCAGTGCTCGAGTACTTTATCTCTACTCACGGTGCTCGTAAGGGTTTGGCTGATACGGCGTTGAAGACTGCCGACGCAGGTTATCTGACTCGTCGTCTTGTCGACGTATCTCACGATGTCATCATCACAGAGGAGGATTGCGGTACACTCCGTGGACTCATCTGTACAGCTCTCAAGGAAGGCGACCGTATCGTTGCGTCTTTGGCAGAGCGTATTCTCGGTCGTGTCAGCGTTCACGATATCCAGCATCCTGTTTCTGGCGAACTCATCGTCGCTTCAGGTGAGGAAATTACCGAGCGTATTGCCCGCGAGATTGAAGAAGCAGGTATCGAAAGCGTCGAAATCCGTTCAGTGCTCACTTGCGAATCTAAGCATGGTGTCTGCATGAAGTGTTACGGACGTAACCTTGCAACCCAGCAGATGGTTCAGAAGGGTGAAGCTGTCGGTGTTATCGCAGCTCAGGCCATTGGTGAACCAGGTACTCAGTTGACCCTCCGTACCTTCCATGCCGGAGGTTTGGCAGGTTCTGCTGCTACCAACGCGCAGATTGTTGCTAAGAACCACTGCCGACTTGAATTCGACGAATTGCGTACCATTAACCGTCCTACAGATACCAATCCAGATGCAATGATTGTGGTAGGTCGTCTCGCTGAACTCCGTTTCGTAGATATCAATACCGGTATCGCCTTGTCGACGGTCAGTGTGCCTTATGGTTCTACGCTCTTCCATAATGATGGCGATGTGGTTGAATCAGGTGAACTGATTGCTACATGGGACCCATTCAATGCTGTCATCGTGACAGAATTCGAGGGAAAAGCTCAGTTCGAAGGTGTTGTAGAGGGTGTTACCTATCGTGTCGATGCTGATGCTACTACAGGTCTGCGCGACCTTATCGTACAGGAATCACGTGATAAGGCGATGGTGCCAGTATGTCACATCATCGGAAAGGGTGGAGAAGTACTTCGTACCTATAACTTCCCAATCAATGGACACATCTCTATTGAAGACGGGCAGAAAGTCAAGGCTGGCGACGTACTTATCAAGATTCCACGTAGTGTAGGTACCTCTGCCGACATCACAGGTGGTCTGCCACGTGTTACCGAACTGTTCGAGGCACGTAACCCATCTAACCCAGCAGTTGTGGCTGAAATCGATGGTGAAATCACTATGGGTAAGATCAAGCGAGGCAATCGTGAAATCATCCTTACCTCACGTGTGGGTGACGAGCGTCGTTACCTCATCCCATTGTCAAAGCAGATTCTGGTACAGGAGAACGACTACGTTCGCGCTGGTACACCACTCTCCGATGGAGCTGTTACACCAGCCGACATCCTCGCCATCAAGGGCCCTACCGCTGTTCAGGAACATATCGTCAATCAGGTACAAGACGTTTACCGTATGCAAGGTGTGTCAATCAACGACAAGCACTTCGAAATCATTGTACGCCAGATGATGCGTAAGGTAGCCATCAAAGACCCAGGCGATACGCGCTTCCTTGAAGGAGGTATCGTAGATAAGCTCGAATTCCACGAGGAGAACGACCGCATTTGGGGTAAGAAGATTATTACCGATGCAGGCGATAGCGATACCATGCAACGTGGTATGATTGTCACAGCACGTAAGTTGCGTGATGAGAATTCAAGCCTCAAGCGTCGTGACCTCAAGCTCGTACAGGCACGCGATGCTGTACCTGCTACCTCAACCCAGATACTCCAAGGTATCACACGTGCTGCGTTGGGAGCAACCAGCTTTATGTCAGCAGCATCGTTCCAGGAGACAACAAAGGTGCTCAATGAGGCAGCTATCAGTGGCAAGAGCGACCAACTTGAGGGTATGAAGGAGAACGTGATTTGTGGACACCTCATTCCTGCAGGAACAGGTCTGCGTGAGTTCGAGAAGATCATTGTCGGTTCAAAGGAAGACCTGCTCAACATGCGTCGTTCCTACTCACCCGACATCACCTTCCCACGTTTCGACGACTTCCGCTAAAATAATATAGCGACATTAAATCTGAACAGGCTGACGAGCAAATCGTGAGCCTGTTCTTTTTCTCAGTCCCAACGTGGGACTGTTTGATCCCCAACGTGGGATTGTTTGGTTCCCAATGTGGGAACAAGTCGACAGACGGTATTCAACATTTACCATTTACTGATGTGTCAATTTATCGGATTTGATTATATTTTTTCGAAGACCTAACATCAGAAGTGGCAAAAACATGTGCACAGGCATCCACACGGCTGTTTCTGCGCAAAAAAGACCTAACACGAGAGGTAACATAAGACCTAACACAGACCTAACACGCAAATGGTCTTTAACCCTTAACCTTTAACCTGTCTCATGTTAGATATCACGTTAGGTTTATGTTAGGTCTTATGTTAGGTTTTTTGCGTGTTTTTCTCGCCTAACTAATTTAAATATAGGCAGTTATGAGTTTTCTGTGTTAGGTCTTTTGAAAAAACGCAAAACATTATTTTTTCACGTTTTTCTTTTAGCGTGCAAACCCTTCGAATTCAGCGTAAATTCGACCCGTATTTAGGCTTCAAACGTTCCGCATTTAGCCTAATGAAGTAAACCTTATCGTCAAATAACCCAAGGTTATTGCAGCATAATGCCTTGTTATTGTCAAATCCTGTCTTCTGACTTATACTGATATAATGATTCCTGTCAATTGCATGTTCCGAACTACAAAAAGCAGGATTTTTGAATAGAAAATTCTAGTTGTTTTTAATAATTATGCTTTATGAATTGACTTGAAAAGTCTAAATTGCTAGCGTTCGGCAATAAAAACAAGCTTTTATTGCACTTTCTTAATCGCAATTTTGCTGAATTATGAATTAAAATAACTATCTTTGCAGCGTCCATTCGGATATCCGTAAGGTCTGAAGAGTGGACGGACATATTGGAAGAAGCGTTGGCTTTTAGTTCTTGCTTTCTGAAATTTCGGCAAAAAAGAAGAAGCAATCAAGAGTAAAGCTGATGCTCACGCAACATGCGTGGGCTTTTACTCGTATATGATTGCATGGTGTTTGCCGATACCACAGAAAGCGTAGACGTAGTAATTTGTCCACGTATATTGTCTAAATTCAATCAAATGATAACGATTAATAGGAAAGAGTATGAAAAGACTAACTTTATTTTTCATCGCCTTGGTAATCTCAGTAGTCTCATGGGCACAGAATGATTTAGTTGCGATTGATGATTTCTATTATGAACTTGATTCAGAGGCTAAAACGGCTGGGCTTTATGGCCAGAAGCAATTCTACATCATCAATGTGGCTATTCCAAGTATTGTGACATACGAGGACGTAGAGTATACCGTGACAAGGATTTGCGACTATGCTTTCCTTGGTAATTCTACCATTACTACTGTTAAAATTCCGAACAGCGTCATAAGTATTGGAGCCCAAGCATTCTATGGATGTTCAGGTCTAAAAACGGTGGAGTTGAGCAATAATCTGAAAAGCATAGGTTCATTAGCTTTTTCTCGTTGCAATTATTATCTGACATCACTATTCATCCCGAAAAGTGTAACAGAGATTGGATTTGGTGCGTTTCATGAAACTTCTTCGCTTACATCTATTGTTGTCGAAGATGGTAATCCCTGTTATGACAGCCGGGAGAATTGCAATGCGTTGATTGAGACGTCTACCAACACATTGTTAACAGGATGCCAAAATACCGTAATCCCCGATGGAGTGAAAAAAATCGGGGAAAAAGCCTTTTCGTATTGCGACGGATTAACCTCTATTGAAATACCAGGGAGTGTGGAAGTCATTGATAAGCGTGCGTTTGTGCTCTGTAGAAACTTGGCTTCGGTTGTTCTTGGGAAAGGAATCAAGACAATAGAAAACGGTGCGTTTTATGGATGTTCTGAATTAAAGACAATTAATATTCCAGATGGTGTTACATCTATTGGTGGTGAAGCATTTGAGACTTGCACTAAATTGTCATCTGTTACCATTCCTGAAAGTGTGACCACGATTGGCCCTTCCGCTTTCATGAATTGCTCCAGTCTTACTGCTGTTAAAATACCAAGTAGCTTGACGGAAATTTATTTTAGAACCTTTTATGGCTGCACTTCTCTCACCACTATTGATATACCCGAAAGTGTAACAAGGATAGGGAGTAGTGCCTTTGATATGACACCTTGGCTCAACAATCAACCAGACGGAATGGTGTATATAGGAAGCATTGCATATAAGTATAAAGGTACAATGTCTGAAGATACTTCCATAAAGATTAAAGACGGAACGACCTTAATTGCAGAGAGTGCTTTCAGCGGTTGTACCAAATTGGTTTCAGTTGTAATCCCCAATAGTGTGACCGAGATTGCTGGAAAGGCATTTGAGAATTGTAAGGGGCTGAAATCAATAGATATACCCAACAGCGTGACTGCAATGGGTGAATCTGCCTTTTCGGGTTGTACAGGCCTTACCTCTTTTGAAATACCAAGAAGTGTAGCTGTAGTATACGTTTCTCTTTTAAACGGCTGTACAGGCCTTACGTCGATTCTGATTCCTAGCAGCGTGACCAAAGTATACCAATTCCTTGGAGGCTGTACGGGTGTGACATCGATTGTGGTAGAAGATGGTAATCCCTACTATGATTCGCGCAACAATTGCAATGCTGTTATCGAAACAGCTACTAACACATTAGTTTCAGGTTGTAAGAACACCATTATCCCTGAGGATGTGACAGAGATTGGTTATAAAGCTTTTGATGGCTGTGTTGGGTTGGAATCAATTGATATTCCAAGCGGTGTAACCAAAATTGATAATTATGCATTTAATAATTGTACAGGCTTGACCTCAATAAAGATACCAGACGGTATAACAACGATTGAGATGGGAACATTCTATGGTTGTACAGGTTTGACTTCTGTTGAGATTCCAAATAGTGTGACAAGTATTGGAAATTGGGCTTTCTTTTCTTGTTCAAGTTTGGCTTCCATTAAGCTCCCTGATAATTTAACAGGTATAGGAACTAGTGCTTTCAATTCTTCTGGTTTAACTTCAGTTGAAATACCGATAAGTGTGACAAGCATTGGCGATAGAGCCTTTTCTTATTGTGAAAACATGGCCTCTGTGAAAGTTTATTGGGAAACACCAATTCAACTGACATCATATTCTATTTTTGTTGGTAGTATTTATAGTACTCTTACAATTCTTTATGTGCCGAAAGGTTGTATAAACGCATATAAGAACGATTTTTATTGGGGACAACAGTTCGGGAAGTTTGCAGAACATTCATCTACAGATATTGAAGAGATTGAAAAAGACACGTTCTCCCCTCATGGAGTTAGAAACGGCATCTACAATCTCAATGGTCAAAAGCAAGCATCACCAAAGAAAGGCATCAACATCATTGAAGGTAAAAAGGTAATGGTGAAGTAGAAACGCAATTTCTGCACTTGGTATGTTCAGCCGTTGTCTTCAAGGAGTACAGCGGCTGTACTTCTTGGTTGCAGAGCATTCATGCAAAATGTCGGCTGTTTCCGGAAAGTGTGCAAGCAGAATGCAATCAAACATACTCGTTTTGTAGAGGTACAGCCCCTTTTTTAGCTTGAATTGAAAAAAGTGTGCAAAAAATTTGGTGATTTCTTTGTTTTGCTGTAAATTTGCAGTCAATTATAAAAATGAGTCATGCAGAAGACAAGAAATTTATTGGTGGATACGGCGCGTCAGTTGTTTGCTAAGAACGGATTCGAGGCAACAACAATGAACGAGATTGCTACTGCCTCAGGAAAAGGTCGCCGTACGCTTTACACGTATTTCAGCAGCAAGGAGGAGATTTATCTTGCCGTCATCCAGAGTGAGTTGGACCGTCTGTCGAGTCGTATGGAGGAAGTGGCTCGTCAGGATCTGTCGCCTGAAAAGAAAATGGTTAAGCTGTTCTTTGCACATCTGGAATTTGTAAAGGAGGCAGTTTACCGTAATGGTAATCTGCGTGCCGAATTCTTCCGCGATGTGTGGAAGGTTGAGAGTGTGCGCAAGAATTTTGACCGCAACGAGATGATTCTGTTTCGTCGCGTGATGAACGAAGGAAACGACAAGGGCGTGTTCGACATTCGTAACGTGAAACTTATGGCGATGATTACTCATTATTGTCTCAAAGGATGTGAGGTGCCATACATCTATGGCCGTATCGGTGTTAGCTCACCTGAAGAATTGTATCCGTATGTGTTCCGGATGGTGAACAAGACTATGGGAAACGATAGATACCGTAATGATTTTAGGTATTAGCTTGGTTGGCTTATGGTTTACTGTTTATAGTTTACGGTTTAATAGATATTTAATAGTTTAATAATAATAGAATAAAACTATGGGATTATTGGAAGGAAAGACGGCGCTGATTACTGGTGCCGCACGTGGAATCGGTAAGGCTGTCGCTTTGAAGTTTGCTGCAGAGGGTGCCAACATCGCATTTACCGATTTGGTATTGAACGACGAAATGGCAGCTGGTCTGGAAGCCACTCGCAAGGAGATTGAGGCTGTGGGTGTGACATGTCGCGCTTACGCTGGCAATGCTGCAGACTTTGCTGAAACTGAGAAGGTAGTGAACCAAATCAAGGAGGATTTCGGTTCTATCGATATTTTGGTGAACAATGCTGGTATCACCAAGGATGGTTTGATGTTGCGAATGAGCGAGCAGCAGTGGGATGCTGTGCTGAATGTGAACCTGAAATCTGCATTCAACTTTATCCATGCTTGTGCTCCTATCATGTTGCGTCAGCGCAGTGGCTCTATTATCAACATGTCGTCTGTAGTAGGTGTTCATGGTAACGCAGGTCAGTGCAACTACTCGGCTTCGAAGGCTGGTATGATTGGCTTGGCTAAGTCTATCGCACAGGAACTTGGCCCTAAAGGCGTACGTGCCAATGCTGTAGCTCCTGGATTCATTGAGACTGCGATGACCGCTCAGTTGCCAGAGGAAATCCGTGCCGACTGGATGAAGAAAATTCCGCTCCGTCGTGGAGGTCAGGTTGAGGACATCGCCAATGTATGTCTGTTCCTTGCATCTGATATGTCAAGCTACGTATCGGGTCAGGTGATTCAGATTGATGGCGGAATGAACATGTAACAGACCCTCCCCCTTACCCCTCCCTTTAGGGCGGGGAGTAGATAGAGAGACTATGGAGGTAATTTACGAAGATAATCATATTATCGTCGTTTCGAAAGAGAGTGGAGAGATTGTTCAGGGCGATAAGACTGGCGACACTCCGCTGAGTGAAACGGTGAAGCAATATATCAAGGAAGCGTATGCTAAGCCAGGCGACGTCTTCCTTGGTGTCGTTCATAGACTGGACCGCCCAGTGAGCGGTCTGGTTCTTTTTGCCCGTACCAGCAAGGCCTTGGCACGTCTCAACAAGATGTTTGCCGAGGGACAGGTACACAAAACATATTGGGCTGTGACGAAGAATTGTCCAGCAGAGCCGCAGGGCACATTGGTGCATTGGCTCGTTAGAAACGAAAAACAGAATCGTTCGTATGCTTATGACCGTGAGGTGCCGCACTCTAAGCGGGCAGAACTGGACTATCGTGTCATCGGTCATTCGGACAACTATCACCTTATAGAAGTCAACTTGAAGACCGGACGTCATCATCAGATTCGCTGTCAGTTGGCAAAGATCGGCTGCCCCATCAAGGGCGACCTGAAGTATGGCGCAAAACGAAGCAATCCTGATGGTAGCATCAGCTTGCAGGCACACTCCATTCGGTTTATTCATCCTGTCTCGAAAAAAGAAATATTCCTTGAACTAAAGACAAACCCCCTCCCCGCTTCCCCTGAATGGGAAGGGAGGAATGAAGGAAAAGGTAAACGATAAACAGCTCCTCAAATTGAGAAGCTGTTTTCTTTCTGTCTTGTGGTAACTACATCCCTCCATTACAGGGAGGGTCTGTTTATCCCGATTCGGGATTATTCCAGTCCTCTTCCCACAAGGAATGCATGGTTGTCGGGTTCGCGCCCTGCGAATTCCTTGTACAGAATCATTGGTTCTTCGCTGCCACCACGCTCGAGGAAGGTTTCCTTGAACTTCTTGGCGAGGTCAAGATTCCAAACATTGCCCGATGCTTCGAAGATGGAGAAGGCATCTTTGTCGAGTACTTCCGACCACAGGTAGCCATAGTATCCAGCGCTGTATCCGCTTGAGAAGATATGGTTGAAGTATGTGGTACGGTAGCGTGGTACTATTTCAGGAATCAGGCCCATGTCTTCACACACTTTTCTTTCAAAAGCATCGATGTCGAGTCCTTCAACGCCCTCGAGTTCGTGCCAAGCCATATCGAGGATGGAAGCTGCGCATAGTTCGGTAGTCATGAAGCCTTGGTTGAACTTCAGTGAATTGATAATCTTATCTACAAGTTCCTGTGGAATGACTTCACCCTTGTCGTTCTTTGCATATTGTGCAAGGAGTTCGGGTTGGAATGCCCAGTTCTCGTTAAACTGTGAGAACATCTCAACGAAATCTCGTGTGACACTCGTGCCGCTGACGCTGGGGTAGTGGCACTGTGTAAGTAGTCCGTGAAGTGCATGTCCGAATTCATGGAACACGGTCTGCACCTCATCCACGTTGAGGTATTCCTCCAAATTGCCTACGTTTACAATAATCGGACGAATCATATTGCCCTGTGCGTCCACTTTCTGGTCACGGATGTTGTTCATCCATGCTCCGCCGCGTTTGCTTTCGCGTGGCAAATAGTCTGTAGTGAAGATACCGAGCAGCTCTCCCTTATCGTCTGTCACCTTGTAGGTTGTCACCTTATCTTTATTATAGGCAGGTACACCCTCCAGTTTCTCCATGTTCACGCCATAGAGGGTCTTGGCAGCGGTGAAGATGCCGTTGACAACATTCTCCAGCTTAAAATAGGGCTTTGTCAGTTCCTCATCGAGGTCGTACTTCAGCTTGCGTACTTTCTCTGCGTAGTACCACCAGTCCCAAGGTTCAATCTTGCTACCAGTGGGCAGTTTGCCTGCCTTGATGTCCTCGTCCATTACCTTCTGCATGTCATACACTTCTTCCTTTGCCTTCTTCACTGCGGCTTTCATGATGCCGTCGAGGAAGGTGTCCACAGTTTCGGGGTCGTGAGCCATCTTCGGTTCGAGGATGAATGCTGCCGGATTGCTGTACCCCATAATCTGAGCCTTCTCGATGCGTAGCGCCATTACGTCGAGTATCAACTGGCGGTTGTCAAACTCATTGCCGTTGTGCCCTCTCGTTGTGTAGGCGTCAAACATCTGATGTCTCAGCTCACGGTCTTCGGTAGTGGTCATCGCATTGGGATAGTCTGATACACTGATGCCGAATTTCTCCTTAAATGCGTTGCTCTCACTCAGAATGTTGTTGCCGATCTTCTGCGTCTTCGCCGCCATTTCGGTATTGATTTCCCGCAGGCGTGCCTGGTCTTCCTCAGGCAGTCCGATGCCGCTTCGTTCGAAACTCTCAAAGTGTTTCTTCAGTACCATCTGCTGTTCGCGAGTCAGGTTGCTCTGGTCGCCCTTGTAGATAGTTGCCACTCTTTCATACAGCGCTTTGTTAAACGAGATGTTGTCGCTGTGTTCCGTCATCAGCGGTATGGCGAGTTCCATCACAGAGTCCAGTTCTGCCGTACGGTCGGTCTCGGTAATGTTGTACAGTACACCTGCTACCTTCGACAGTATTTCACCACTCTCTTCATAGGGCGCAATCGTGTTGTCGAATGTAGGTGCTTCAGTGTTGGCTGTAATAGCATCAATTTCCTTCTGTTGTTGAGCAATGCCCTCCTTGATAGCAGGGATGTAGTCATCAACTTGGATCTCATCAAATGGCGGTATGCCATAAGGGGTGTTCCATTCCGTGAGGAACGGATTTTCACGTGAAGTACAAGCACATAGTGTCATAATTGCAATAGCAATTGTTAGGTTTTTCTTCATAATGCGATTTGATTGAGTTAATATCGTTGCAAAGATAACAAGAAAAATGTAAACTCATAGCATTTTGTGTCAAAATACATACAAAACGACAAAAAAACATGCTGGAAATGAAAAAATAGTACTCTGGTAAATCATTAAACCGTAAATAATTGTTAACTTTGCCCACGTAAATCAAATCGATTAGAAAGGTTTTATCAATTATTAATAACAAACTAAATCAAAAAACAGTATGAAAAAATTCATGTACATGTGTATGATGCTTCTTGCAGCTACACTTACTTTCACCGCTTGCGGTAGTGACGACGATGACGACAATGGTGGTGGCAACAACCAACAGCAACAGCAGCAAGAGGTAAATCAGGACAACTATTACAAGTATCAGGAGTCTGTTAACGTTCAGAACGCAGGTTTAGTAACCTTCATCGGTGAAGCCACATTTGCTAACGGCAAGTGCACAGCTATGGCACTGACTACTGTCTATCCTACAAAGCAGATTGCAAAATATGCTTGGGAAGATTATCAGGATGATGATGACGCTGCAGATTATACATACGATGGCGATAAGACTATTGTCTACCGTTACGACCAAGAGACGATAGCTGGTTTGGCATACTTGAGCAAGAATGCTGTTTGCGAACTTGTGAAGTCTACTGTTCAGGGTATGGTTGCTGCTCTGAGTGGAAAATAAAATAAAGAATGCTAATATAAAAAGAAAGGCGGCACCCAATTGGATGTCGCCTTTAGTCTGCTCCTTTTCATTTTCTTTGAACTAAAGAGAGAGAAATAGAGGTTATAGGTTAGCGTGTAACAGCTAAAGTCTTACCCCTTAATTCTTAGCTTCAATTAAGTATTACCAACCCCTCGATAGGTGCTCGGTAAGTGCTTAAAAAATCGTGTGGCTTCAGAGCCCCCCAAAAACCGTGAGTTAACTCGATTTGTGTTTTGAGTTAACTCAAAACGTCGTTTGAGTTAACTCAACGTTTTTCGACCCCCAATTTCTTGACTTTTCCTGATTTCACTAGACACATTTTCTTTTCATTCGCTGAAACAGTAGACACATACGAAAGAGCCGTGCTGTTTTTGTTGACATTTCAGCCACATTCGCAGTTCCAATGGGATAATACTAGAAAAAGAAACGGCACCCGAAATGGATGCCGCTTCCCTGCTTATGAAATCTTCCTTCCATATACACTCTTCGAGAGAGTAGGAGGGAATTGTTAATAGTCGCTTAAAGCTTTGGACCTGCTGCAACAAGAGCCTTACCAGCCTCGTTAGTTGTGTACTTGTCGAAGTTCTTGATGAAACGTCCGGCAAGGTCCTTAGCCTTCTCTTCCCAAGTCTTAGGATCTGCGTATGTGTCGCGAGGATCGAGGATTGCTGGGTTTACGTTTGGCAGAGCTGTTGGTACTTCGAAGTCAAAGAATGGAATCTTCTTAGTATCTGCCTTGAGGATTGAACCGTCGAGGATAGCATCGATGATACCACGAGTATCAGGAATAGAGATACGCTTGCCTGTTCCGTTCCAACCAGTATTTACGAGGTAAGCCTTAGCACCGCTCTTCTGCATCTTCTTTACGAGTTCCTCTGCATACTTTGTTGGGTGAAGCTCGAGGAATGCCTGGCCGAAGCAAGCAGAGAAGGTTGGAGTTGGCTCTGTGATACCACGCTCTGTACCTGCCAACTTAGCAGTGAAACCAGAGAGGAAGTAGTACTGAGTCTGCTCAGGAGTCAGGATAGATACTGGAGGCAGTACACCGAATGCATCTGCGCTGAGGAAGATGACGTTCTTTGCAGCTGGACCTGCGCTCTTACCTGCAACCTTCTTCACGATATTGTTGATGTGGTCGATTGGGTAGCTGACACGAGTGTTCTCTGTTACGCTCTTGTCTGCGAAGTCAATCTTACCGTCCTTGTCTACAGTTACGTTCTCCAAGAGAGCGTTGCGCTTGATAGCACCATAGATATCTGGCTCGTTCTCCTTTGACAGGTTGATAACCTTGGCATAGCAACCACCTTCGAGGTTGAACACACCTTCATCGTCCCATCCGTGCTCGTCGTCACCAATCAGCAGACGCTTTGGATCGGTTGAGAGAGTGGTCTTACCTGTACCAGAAAGACCGAAGAAGATAGCAGTGTTCTTGCCTTCCATATCGGTGTTAGCTGAGCAGTGCATTGAAGCGATGCCCTGAAGTGGGAGGTAGTAGTTCTGCATAGAGAACATACCTTTCTTCATTTCACCACCGTACCATGTGTTGATGATACACTGTTCACGGCTGGTTGTGTTGAATGCAACACATGTATCTGAATTAAGGCCGAGTTCCTTATAGTTCTCAACCTTTGCCTTTGATGCGTTGAAGATAACGAAGTTTGGCTCAAAGTTAGTGAGTTCTTCTTCAGTTGGCTGGATGAACATGTTCTTGATGAAGTGTGCCTGCCAAGCTACCTCTACGATGAAACGTACGGCAAGACGAGTTGCTTCGTTTGCGCCGCAGAATGCGTCAACTACATAAAGTTGCTTGTTTGAAAGCTCCTTGATAGCGATGTCTTTTACCTTAGCCCATACTTCTTCAGTCATTGGGTGGTTATCGTTCTTGTAACCCTCAGTAGTCCACCATACCTTATCGTGGCTCTGAGCATCGTCAACGATGTATTTGTCCTTAGGTGAACGACCTGTGAAGACACCTGTCATCACGTTTACTGCGCCAAGTTCAGTTTCCTGACCTACCTCGTAACCAGTGAGTGATGGGTCAACTTCTGCCTTGTAAAGATCCTCAAATGAAGGATTGTGTGCAATCACGGTTGAGCCTGTGATGCCATACTTAGTTAAGTCTAATGCTGCCATTTTTTATATGCTTTAAGTGGTTAAAAATTAATCTCTTTTTGGGCGATTGCAAGTGCCGCTTTCGTGTGCACCCATCTGCAAATCCTAAAAATCAAGACAAAGGTACGAATTAATTACTATTCGACCATTTACTATTGACCTTTTTTCACTTTTCACTCTTCACTTTTCTCTTTTTTGACTCTCATTGCTACACTCATTTGGCAAATTTGCGCATTTTATTGTACATTGTACTTATATATTATAAATTATTACTATCTTTGCAAGCGGAATTAAAAACTAACTAACAATCAACGTAAACAACCCATTTATGAAGAAGAAAAGTCTATTCGTTTTAGGTGCACTCCTTACAGCAAATGTTTGCTGGGCGCAGGACGTGAAGGTAGAGTTCCTTACGCCCTCGATAGTGCATGTAGTAAAAGGACAACCTACAAAGACGCTCGTTGTGACTGCCAAACCGATGGAGAAAGGCTGGTCGGCATCCAACGGACAGTGGAAGAGTAAAGAACTGACGGTGAAGCAGGATGCGCAGGGCAACCTTACCTTCCTCACTGCCAAAGGCACAGTATTGCTTCAGGAGAAAAACTGCGATATCAAGGAAGCTCGCCAGACCTTTACCCTCGATAAGGATGAGGCTATCTATGGTCTGGGTACTATCCAGAATGGCAAGATGAACCGCAGAGGTGAGCGCAAACGTATGGAACAGTCCAATCTAGAGGACTTCATGAACGTGTTGCAGTCGATAAAAGGCTGGGGCATCTACTGGGAGAACTATTCACCGACGCTCTTCGAAGACAATGCTAATGGTATGACCTTCGATGCAGAGGTGGGTGATGGAGTCGATTATTATTTCATGTATGGTGGTTCTGCAGATGGTGTGATAGCACAGATGCGTTATCTCTCTGGCGACGTGCCTATGTTCCCGTTATGGACGTTTGGCTATTGGCAGTCGAAGGAACGCTATAAGACCGCCCGCGAAACCGAAGGTATTGTTGATCAGTATCGTTCGCTCAACGTGCCTCTTGATGGTATCATCCAAGACTGGCAGTACTGGGGCAGCAACTACCTATGGAATGCAATGGACTTCCTCGCAGAGGATTTCTCAAATGGTAAGCAGATGATTGATAACGTACACAAGAAGCATGCCCATTTCATGATTTCCATCTGGGCAAGCTTCGGCCCACAGACACTGCAGTTCCGCGAACTCGATGAGAAGGGTCTGCTGCTGCCTATCGAGACATGGCCGCAGAGTGGCATCTCACACATCTGGCCACCCGATATGAAATACCCTTCGGGTGTAAAGGTTTACGATGCATTCAGCCCTGTGGCTCGTGATATCTATTGGAAATATCTCAAGACCCTCTACGACTATGGCACTGATGCATGGTGGATGGACTCTACCGATCCCGACTTCTTCAATCCCAAGGAGAGTGACTACGCACATCCTGTCACTGGAGGCACATGGCGTTCACTTCGCAATGCTTTCCCGTTGGAAACCGTGCGTGGCATCTATCAGTCACAACGTCAGGACGATCGTGGCAAACGTGTGTTCATCATGACCCGCTCATCATTTGCAGGCCAGCAACACTATGGTTCTAACATGTGGAGTGGTGATGTCAACTCATCATGGGACATGTTGCGCAAGCAGGTTCCTGCAGGCTTGAGTTATACGCTCACAGGCAATCCTAACTTCAATACGGATATCGGAGGCTTCTTCTGCGGCTCTTACAACACCCGTGGGGGAGGTTCTGCACCCAAGAATCCGCAGTTCCAGGAGCTCTACGTACGCTGGATGCAGTATGGGTTGTTCTGCCCTGTATTCCGCAGTCATGGTGCCGATGCACCACGTGAGATATGGCAGTTCGGAAAGAAAGGCGAACCTATTTACGATGCCATCGAGAAGCAAATCCGCCTGCGCTATCGTCTTATACCATATTTATATAGTATAGCATGGCAGGTCACTTCCAATAACGACAGCTATATGCGCCCGCTCTTTGCCGACTTTGCTGCCGACAAGACCGTGTGGGATATGACCGATGAGTTCATGTTCGGACATAGCATCCTTGCTGCACCAATCGTTAATCCGCAGTACACTGAGGAACGCATCATCCGCACGAATGAGATGACGGGATGGAACCGCCAGAATGCTACAGAGAATGGTTCAACAGGGGCTGTTGATTTCACCGCTACGAAAACCGCAACGAAATACCTGCCAAAGGGCGCTCAGTGGTACGACTTCTGGACAGGTCAGCGTTATCAAGGAGGTCAGAATGTCGAATTACAGACATCAATCGACCGAGTGCCGATGTTTGTGCGCGCAGGTAGTATCTTGCCATTAGGACCAGAGATGCAGTATGTGGGCGAGAAGTCATGGGATAACCTCGAACTTCGCGTCTATCCAGGGGCTAACGGATCATTCGTGCTCTACGAGGACGAAGGCGATAGCTATAACTATGAGAAGGGTACCTACACTACAATTACTTTCGATTGGAGCGACAAGAGCCGTACCCTCACAATCGGTGCGCGCCGAGGCAGTTATCCGGGAATGCTTCAGTCCAGAACCTTCACCGTTGTTATGCCCGATGGCAGTCAAAAGACCGTCGATTATCGAGGTATAAAGACCACAGTACGATTCTAATGTTAAATAATGTGATTTGGAGATAAGTTTTTTCTTAAAAACGCTTGTCAATACAAATAATTGTTGTAATTTTGCGGCTCAAAAACAAATAACTGAACCTAAATTACCATAAATCACAAAAGAAACTGCCTATGTATTGGACACTCGAATTGGCAACAAAACTGGAAGATGCTCCTTGGCCAGCAACCAAAGATGAATTGATTGACTATGCAATCCGCTCAGGAGCGCCATTGGAAGTACTTGAAAACCTACAGGAAATCGAAGACGAAGGCGACGTATACGAGAATATCGAAGAAATATGGCCGGACTACCCATCCAAAGAAGATTTCCTCTGGGATGAAGAAGAGTACTAAAAGAAACAGAAACGATGTGACAGCAATGCCACATCGTTTTTTTTGTATTTCCTGTCCTGTAAAACTTTTTATTGTCAAAGAAATGGCTTTCAATCGCTGATTATATGCAATATCGAGTTTTTTTCAAAATAAGCCACTAATCACTTGTAATTCTGCATATTCTATCGGCTGTCCGCTAATAAAGAAGAATATGAAGTATAAAGGGGAGCTTACTTTTTGAAAAACGAGCCCATTATGCCTGTCTATCGGCACTGCAGACACATACTTTATCGATCTTCAACTTTTAGCGGACACCAATAATCGTTAATATCATTCAGTGGTTTTGTACCAGTCTTTGTACATGATGTAGTGGCTGGCGATTCCCTGATTAAGTTCTTTGGCTTGGTCAGGGTCTACTTTTTTTATGAATTTGGCGGGCACACCGCCCCATAGCTCACCGGGACCTACCTTGGTGTTCTGAAGAACAAGGGCGCCTGCTGCGATGATGGCACCTTCACCGATGTCGGCATGATCGAGCACGGTGGCTCCCATTCCGATGAGGGCGCAGTTGTGAACGGTACATCCATGGAGGGTGACGTTATGCCCGATGGTGACATCATCGCCTATTTCGAGTGCAGCTTTCTGATATAGGGTATGGAGACAGCTGCCGTCCTGGATGTTTACTCGATTGCCGATGCGGATATAGTTGACATCACCGCGTACGACTGCATTAAACCATACGGTACACTGGTCGCCCATGATGACATCGCCTACGATGGTGGCATTTTCGGAGAAATAACAGTCTGCTCCCCATGTTGGGGTTTTGCCGCAGATGGTTTTGATAAGGGCCATATATTATTTTTTTTTTTACGTAATATCGTTATTATGAGGGATTCGTGGATGTATGGAAGATGGCGTTGTAGCATTTGTCAACGGCACCGGCATTACCATAGATGTATTGGCTGGCGGCTTGTCCTGCTGCTGTCATGGTTTCGGGATGCTGGATGAAGTTGTCGACTAAGTTTGCAAACGATGCAGCATCGGTAAATTCGAAAGAACCTTTGCATTGGAGTAGGGCTTGTGCTTCCTGGAACTTCTTGTTGTTGGGCCCGAACAAGACAGGGATGCCATAAACAGCGGCTTCTGGTACATTGTGAATACCAACACCGAATCCTCCGCCTACGAGGGCGAGGTTGCCGTAGCGATAGATGGACGATAGTTTACCGAAGCAATCGACAATCAGTACTTCTGCATTGCGTAGCACGCTGTCGTCAACGGCTTGTTGTCCGTCTTCGGTGGCAATGTCGGAATAGAATATGACGTGCCGATCGGCAAGCCAATTGCGTAGCTCGTTCAGGCGGTGACCTGTAATCTTATGAGGTGCAATTATAAGTTTCCAGTCGCGGTGGTTGGCAAAATAGGGAATATAGATTTGCTCATCGGGTTGCCAACTGCTACCTGCAATGAAGGTGGGTTTATCGTCGACGAAGGTCTTTACGATTGGCAGGTTGGCTGACCGCTGTTTGATTTTGATAACGCGGTCGAAGCGAGTGTCGCCCACAATTGTGACATTGTCTATGCCGAGACGTGCAAGCAGGTCTTTCGATTCTTGGTTCTGGACAAAGAAGTAGTCGAACTGATAAAGGGGTTGGGTCATGCCGTACCACTTGAAGAAATGTTGGTCTTCACGGAAGATGCTGCTCACGCTGTAAACCTTCACGCCACGCTTATGGGCACGATGGAGGTAGTGGTACCAAAACTCGTACTTGATAAAAATGGCGATTTCGGGGTGGGTCATTCGCAGGAAAGAAGCTGCATTAGCAGGGGTGTCGAACGGCAGGTAGCACACGATATCGGCACCCTCGTAGTCCTTCCGCACTTCATAGCCGGAAGGGGAGAAAAAGGTGAGCAGTATTTTGTATTCAGGCAATTCCCTGCGTACTCGCTCCATGAGCAGACGTCCCTGTTCGAATTCGCCTAGAGAGGCTGCATGAAACCACACGACCTTATCGTCCTTCTTGATGTATTTATGGAGTTTGATCCAGGTTCCTGCATGTCCCTTCACCTGATGGCGTATCTTTTTCACAAAGAAGGTAGCAATGATGGCACCCATGGTAAAGATATACATACCGATGGTGTAGCAGACAATCTGGATTTTCTCGTCAATCTTGGAGAATATGGTTTGTTTTCTCATTTTAATTGTGCTATTGCATTCTGCATGCGACGGAGGGTTTCTTCCTTTCCGAGGAAGGCTGCAAGTTCATACATGTCGGGACCTTGACCTGTACCTACGAGAGCAACGCGCCATGCGTTCCAAGGCTTGTGGCCAGTAGCTTCGCACCATGATTCAACCATATCCTTGATTTCCTCAACGGAGAAATGATCGACAGCCATCAGTACCCCAATCAACTCGTCCATCTCTGCGGCTGTGTCTTCTTTCCAACTCTTGCGAACAAACTTGTCATCTTTGTCGTAGGTTTCCGGAGCGATGAAGAAGAAACGGCAGAGCGGCCATAGGTCGCTGACGAAACTGATGTTGCGTTTCTTCTTATTGTTGTCACTATCGACATACTCGATGACTTTCTGCTTCATCATCTCTATGACTTGTGCTTCGCGTTCGGGTGTAGATTGGATGCCTTCTGCCTTGAGAATCTTGTCGAACTCAGGTGTCCAGTCGATGGCAGGATGCATGAGCAGATACTGGTGGTTGAACCACATACCCTTAATATAGTCGAATCGTGCACCCGCCTTACTGCATTTCGAGAGGTCGAACAGGCGAATCATCTCATCCATAGTCATAATTTCCTGATCGTTGCCCGGATTCCAGCCGAGGAGTGCCAGGAAATTGACTACCGCCTCAGGCAGATAGCCTTTCTCACGATAACCTGATGAGACCTCACCGCTCTTGGGGTCGTGCCATTCGAGTGGGAAGACAGGGAAGCCGAGTTTATCGCCGTCACGTTTCGATAGCTTTCCATTTCCTACTGGTTTGAGCAGCAGGGGTAGATGGGCGAAGCGTGGCATGGTGTCGCTCCATCCGAATGCTTCGTAGAGAAGTACGTGAAGCGGTGCACTTGGCAGCCATTCCTCACCTCGGATGACGTGGGTGACCTCCATGAGATGGTCGTCCACGATGTTGGCAAGGTGGTAGGTAGGCAGCTGGTCGGCACTCTTGAAGAGTACTTTGTCATCAAGAATCGAAGAGTTGATGCTGACGTCGCCACGAATAATGTCATCGACATGTACGTCGCGACCAGGCTCTATCTTAAAACGTACAACATACTGATGCCCTTCAGCGATGAGGCGGTCCACCTCGTCCTTTGAAAGGGTGAGGGAGTTACGCATCATACCTCGGGTGCTGGCATCGTATTGGAAATTCTCGATTTCAGCACGCTTGGCATCTAACTCCTCTGGGGTATCGAATGCGATATAAGCCTTGCCATTGTCAAGCAATTGCTGCACGTATTTCTTGTAAATATCTCGCCGTTCACTCTGGCGATACGGACCGTAGTTGCCTCCAAACGAGACTCCCTCGTCGAACTTGATGCCTAACCATTGGAAGGCTTCGATGATATACTCTTCGGCTCCAGGTACGAATCGTGTGGAGTCGGTGTCCTCAATGCGGAAAATCAGGTCGCCGCCATGTTGACGGGCAAATAAGTAATTGTAAAGGGCTGTGCGCACACCTCCTATATGGAGTGGTCCGGTGGGACTTGGTGCGAAACGTACTCTAACTCGTCTTTCTGACATTTTGATATTTAAAAAAGTTACAGAAGTTATGGAAGTTTATTTCGTCTGCAAAGGTACGAAAAAAATCATAATGCATCAATCATAATGCTTATTTATTTGTTTTTTTTAAGGAAAAACTAACCGAACAACTCTCGGAGTGCTTCTTCAACACGTCGTACGCCCTTTACATCAATTTTGAAGTGGGCACTGTCGAGCGAACTGAGGTTGGCTGTCGGAACAAGTATACGACTGAATCCCAGTTTCTCTGCTTCGGCAATGCGTTGCATGATGCGGCTGATGGGCCGAATCTCCCCACTCAGTCCTACTTCGCCTGCCATGCAGACATCTCGGTCGATGCCTGTATCGACATTGCTCGAAAGGACTGCTGAGATGACACTGAGGTCGATGGCGGGGTCGGTCACACGGATGCCTCCTGCGATGTTGAGGTACACGTCTTTCTGCCCCAGTTTGAAACCCACACGTTTCTCGAGTACAGCAAGGAGCATGTTGAGACGTCGCAGGTCGAAGCCTGTTGCCGAACGCTGAGGGGTGCCGTATGCAGCTGTACTGACAAGTGCCTGAGTCTCGATGAGCAGGGGGCGTACTCCTTCAATGGCCGATGCGATAGCTACACCACTTAGTTCCTCGCTATTCTTGATATCGCTGAGCAGCAATTCAGAAGGGTTGGTTACCTCGCGCAGACCATTCTGCCGCATCTCATAGATGCCCAGTTCGGCAGTGCTGCCGAAACGGTTCTTGATGGCACGTACGATACGGTACATGTAATGTTGGTCGCCCTCGAATTGCAAGACTGTATCGACCATGTGTTCCAAGATTTTCGGACCAGCTATGGTGCCTTCCTTATTGATATGTCCGATGATGATAATAGGTGTATTTGTCTCCTTTGCAAACTTCAGAAGCATGGCAGAACACTCACGAATCTGGCTCACACTGCCTGGACTGCTCTCCACATCCTCTGTCGCCATTGTCTGAATGGAGTCGATAACCACAAGGTCGGGCATGACAGCCTTGATGTGTTCGAACACTCGTTCTATCATCACTTCACAAACTACTTGGATGTCGGAAGACTTGAAAGATTGAGCATTTGTACTTTCCATAATGCGGTCGGCTCGCATCTTCAACTGACGTGCACTCTCCTCGCCACTAACATAGAGCACCTTCATGTCCTTCAGCCGCAGGACGGTTTGTAGTATCAGTGTCGACTTTCCGATGCCTGGTTCACCACCAAGAAGGGTAAGAGAACCTGGAACGAGACCGCCACCTAGCACACGGTTGAGTTCGTTGTCATGCATGTTGATACGTGGTTCTTCACTCGTTACAATCTTGCTCATGGAGATGGGGGCGGAAGACTGCGCTTGACTGAACGCATTAGTGGCAGATGTGAGCGATGTTTTCTTACCCAATTTTTGCTCAACGAATGTATTCCACTCACCACATGAAGGACATCGTCCAATCCATTTTGGGGAATCGTAGCCACAAGAGCTACATACGAATGCTATCTTTTCTTTTGCCATATTATTTGATTTCGTTATGAAGTTAATCCGTTATGACTGATTCGGGTTTAATACTCTCATATCAGAACGGATATCCCACTGCAAAGTGGAATCCAAGGCTGTCCCAGAACTTAGGCATATTATAATAGCTACTCTTGCCAGTGTCGTAAGGAGCATGGAGACCGATGCCGAGGTCAAGACGGAGCACAAGGAACTCGAGGTCGTAGCGGAATCCGAATCCTGTACCGAGTGCGATACTGTTAAGCAGGCTGCCTGAACGAAAGTCGCCTGATGGGTGCCCGTCATCGCGCCGAAGCATCCATACGTTGCCTGCATCGAGGAACAAAGCGCCGTGGAGGTTGCTTACCAGATTGAACCGATACTCGATGTTAGCCTCTAGTTTCAGGTCGCCTGCCTGATCGAGATAGGTGCCACGACCTTGATAATCGTAGTAGCGTCCAGGTCCTATGGCACGGGCAGCAAAGGCACGGATATCATTCGCTCCGCCTACGTAGAAAAGTTCACTGTAGGGAGCGAAACTGCTATTGCCATAGCTCCACAATGCACCGGCGTAAAGGCGTGTGGCTATCAGACTCTTATCCGTCAGTTTGTATTTGTTGCGCAGATCGAATGTCAGTTTTAAGAACTGCGAGTACGGACTGCTGAACATCTTCTTCCCTTTCTCGTCGAATTTCTTCCACCCCATCAGGGTCGATACTCCTCCGATGAGATTTGATGACTCTTTGACAGATACTTCCATCCATGTATTGAACCGTCGATGAATATCCCAATTGTTATCATAGATGAGGGTGTACTGCATAGCAGGGATGAACTGGTCCTGCAAACTGACGAGTAGTGCACGGTTTTGCGATGCAATCGAGTCGAACTTGGCGGTGGTATGTTCCAGGCGATCGTAGGTTAGCGAGAGCGGAGTGACTCGATGTATGAACGAGCGTGAGGTTTGGAATGCATATGTTGCTTCCGCATTGAAGGAGAGTAGGCGATAGTACCCCGAGCGGTTGAGGTGGTCGAAATCGAACTTAAACGAAGTAGATGTGGGGTAGCGGAACCGTTTCTTGTTCAGTCCAGGGAATACCAGCCATGGGTAGGTGATGGATACTCCGGCTCCTGCATCGTAAGAGTTGATTTGATCTTGCCCTTTCACGACCTGCGCTCCTTTTGTTAACCATTCGTACGACCCTTTTAGCTTCAACGTGAATGTTTCTCCATGACCGAAAGCATTGCGCTTAGAGAGCAGGATTGCAGCGTTAGGACCTATCTGTGAATTGCTCTTTTGGGTGATATTGAAGTCGAACTCAGCCTCTATGGGTTGGTCCATCGTCACGTCGAGCCGCACATCTAAAGTGTCACACATCTGAGTGGTATCACGAGGGGTACAGGTAAACTGCAGACGTGAGAATATCTGCATGTTACTGAGATTGGCAAGTGTCTCCTCTAGTTTGCTTTGGCTGAACTCCTGACGCCGCCAAAAGCGGAAGTTACGGAACATGACACGCGGACTGATGGGGTTTTTGTCGCCTGTCCAAACGATCTTCAGTCCCCGCAGGTCTGTAGAGTCACTGAATGCTGCCCTTCGACCTTCTGAACCTCCCTGACGTGTACGGATGTAGGTACTGATATTACCGATATACCATTTGTGTTGTGCCCGCTCAGGAGTGTCGAGGTCTTGTGCTACCAACAACTTCACTTTCTGTGGCACCATCATGGAGTCGGCATAATAGTTGATATAGTCGGGACGGTAGAAGTAGTAGCCTTGATTGCGGAACTCGCTGGTTAGGCGCTCTTTCTCTAACTGGAGGTCGGGCACGCTGAACTGTCCCTCATCCTTGAGGTATGACTGGTGAGCCGTTGCCTGCACAATACTGTCTTGCCGTTCAGGAAACAGGTAGACGATGGAATCGAGGGTATATGGTTCGCCGAGTTTTATAGTGTAGTTGATTTTTGCCTTTTTCGGATTCTTCTGAGGTAAGATTTCGTAGCTGACCTTCCCTTGAAAGTAACCGTAGTTCTGCAGGGTGTTCGTGGCTACCTGCACACGTGTCTCTGGATTTACCATCGTCATTGTGATGGGGGTAGTGCTGAATGCATCGAACATCCATTTCGAGAATCCGCTTTTGTGGTTATTGACATATTTATTGTACACCCATAAGCCGATGCAGATAGGAAACCGCATAGACGAGCTGCCCATGAACGAGCTGTTGGGCGCATAGGCAAGTGCAGCCTCGACTTCTGTTAGTGCCACACTCTCGGCATACGTGTTCTTTTTGTCCTCCACACGTATCTTCTTAATGCCGGTATACAGCACCTCGTCCTCCTGGAGTCCACTGGTGGTGGAGCAGGCAGTTATCAGTGCCATGAGCAGTATGCCGATGATATAGTTACTCTTTGTCCTCATCCTTTTTCTTCTTTTTCCAGATAAACAACTCGCTCAGGTTGTCGAGTTTCTTGCGCAGCACGATACCGGCACCGTTCTCTGTGAGCTCACCCTCCACGAGGTTGTCGTAGTTCTTGTCATGGAAGATGCGGATATATTGTGTGCCACCCTTGTCGAGTCGCCATTCGAGTGATATGTCATCAATATAGGCACCTGATTCGTTGCTGTTGTTGTTACCGTCAGCATTGATACGTCCACCTACCACGACGTTCAGGCGGTCACTGAAGAATCGTTTGGTGAACTTGAACGAATAGTCGGTACGTGTTGTGCCGTCATCACGTTTGGTCTGTTCCATTCCCACACTCATATCCACTTTCACAGCGCTGCTGACTGCCTTTCCTGCGATGTTGTTGATTTCGTTCTGCAGGAAGTTGTTCAGGGCATTTGTCGTACTGAATCCACTTTCGTTACTGCTCGACAGGTACATGCCGGTAGCCAACAGGGCGACGGCGAGTTTATTCTTTTCTTCGGCAGTCATACCAGCCAGTTCGTTCTGGATAGAAATGTCCTCAGGCGCAACGATGGTGAACTCCAGTCCCATGTTCTCCAAAGTGTTGAATATCTTCAGACCGACATTGAACAGCACTGAGCGACTCGAACCGTCTGCATTGCTCACACTGGCTTTCGTCTGCTCGGTAGCTGTGATGTTCATAGTAGGATTGCCTGGCTTGCCCGTGAATTCTACGTAGCTGCCTTTTTGGAGGTCGAATGTCTTGAGCGGGATGATCGGCAATGTGTACTTCATCTGACCTTGGTTCACTGTGTAGCGGCCAAGCATGTTGATGACACCTTCAGGTGTGAAGTTCATTGTCATGCTGCCGCTTCCCTGTACATCCACATAACTCTGCTTGTCGGCACTGAACTCGCATCGTGCTTGTACGCCATCTTCGATTTCGAGGTTTATCTGCATATCGATACCTGTGAACGTACGAGGCACACGCTTTGCTTCGTCGGGTGGAGCTGAGAAGTCGACAAAGGTGACGATGTCATCCAATCGATCATCAACGGCCAACGGTGTGTTGGTCATGATGTAGGTGATATCGGTCGCACTTAGCACATTGACCAGTCCACGAATCTTCAAGTCGTTTGTCGTACCGTTCACACGAGCGAAGAAGTCGCCGTAGAGTTTGCCGAACAGGGCTGAGCGACGGGTACGAGGAGCATCGAACACCAGGAAGTTCTGTCCGTACAGACTGAGGTTCATGGCGATGTTGTTGAGGTCGGCAAAGTCAACAAATCCATTGACGGTGAGCGGATTCTGTCCGGCACCCATAATCTTGATGTCGTTGAATGTGAGGTGACTTTTATCGAATGTGATGGGTTCGTCGGCTACGGCCAGATTGAACGAATAGATATCGCTGTAGACGTGCACACCCTCTGGGTTCAGCTGACCGTTGAAGAGCAGCGAGTCGACATGGCCTGCTACCGAAACCATTCCGTTCATGGTTCCGTCGAGTGCGAAGATGTTGTCGGCAATGAAGGCGTTGACGGTTGCGAGGGGCAAGTGGTCAAGGATAAGTGTGGCGTTCAGGTGGTCTTCGCTTGTCACGTCGTAGTTTCCTTTCAGGATGCCGATATGCTCGTCGTTGTGATAAATCATTGCGTTGATGTCGTGCCCGTGGTCGCCCATCGGTTGGTAGTTGAACATTGTCATCAGGTTGCCGAGACCTGTGCCTTCGTATGTGAAGCGGTCAGCTTCTGTCATTCCGTTGATGGTGAATCCTTCACTGGTCTGAACGTAGTTGGCGCTGACATTCAGCAAACCTGCCATCTGTGGTGCAAACGGGATGACTGTCAGCAGTTCTGCGATATTCAGGTTCTTGATGACGGCTTCGATGTTCTGCATCTGTGAGTCGACAGGATTGGCATAGATGGAGATGCTACAGCTGTCGGAGGTTGATTGCATTAGTACATTGGCCTTCAGCTTGTTCTGGCGATAAAGGTCGATATAGTTGTCGTCGTTCACTTCGAACGTGCGGTAGGCAATGATTGGTTGCTTGGGGTAGAGGCTGAGGTGTAGCAAGCTGTCGGTTGTAATCAGTCCTCGCACGCCGAGGTCGATACCTTTCTCTTTCTCTGCATTGAAGTAGGTGAGTCGGCTGTCGACATATTGTGGCGACACATAACCGTCGAGGTAGGCTGTGAAGGCCGAGCAGACATCCTGATCAGGACACGACACTGCTACGTTGTAGCTGATTTGGGTTGAGTCTTGATAGAGATCGAACTGCACGGTGTCAATACGGAGCGAATCGTCGGTGATGAGGTTGTAAACGTGGGCATTGCCTTGAAGGCCGTATTCGGTTGATGTGTGTAGGTTGGCTGCCACCTCCTCGTATCGGAATCCTTGCATGAACAGATACTTACTGATAGGATTCTTGTTGCCGATATTTGCTCTCAGCGTCGTTTCTGGCATCATCTCCTTCAGCAGGTTGATGTTCAGATCGCGGTTTTCCATCTGCTGCTGTGCGATCTGAGCCACTTTCGTGAAGTCATCGATGACGGCGAAGAGGTTCTTCGGGCTGCGGAAGTCGAAGTCCATGTCGCTGGTGGTCAGCTGGATGGTGGTGGTGTCTTGGGTCGTCTCCGCATGAAGGTCGAACTTCTCAGTCACCAGGCTATCGCCTTTCAGCACTATTTCCACACCTTCGACGGCTGCATCGGCGAGGAACAGTTCCTTGTAGTTACTGCTCACCTTGAAATCGCCGTGGGTGGCATGAGCTGTGAGCGGATCGGCCGATAGACCTAGTGCTTGCAAGTCCGAGAATGGCAGATCGAGCGCCATCGTAGCTTCCACACCTTTCTTGTTCATCGTTCCTTCCACCGCCAGTTGGCCGTCTAATCGTTCGTCGCCAAAGTGGGTGTTGGCTGCGATGATGTTGTTCTTCAGCGAAGCCGTCATGTGGGTGTTGTCGAGGTAGTATGTGCCGTAGTCCACATGCTTGAGGTCGAGTGTCGCATTTGTGTAGGTGCTGCGTGAGGTGAAGTCGAATCCACGTCCCTTGGCTCTCAGATGACCCGATAGGTGGCAGGGGTCGCTCAGGGCTACAAAGTCGTTGACATAGAGGTTCTGGGCATTGATGTCGATGTCGTAGGTTTCGCTTTCCATGTCGTAGCTGCCCTTGACGATTGCTTTCGAGCGTCCGTAGCTCAGTCGGCTTTCTTCAATTTTCAGTCGGCCGTTTTCCATTCCTCCACGACCTTTGATGTCGAACACTCCGTTCATGTGGGCATTCAGCCGACTGATGTCCATGTGCTGCATGTTGCCTTCAGCCGAAATGGCCAATGTGATGGGTCGGTCGGGCAACTTGCCATCAATCTCCTTCGGTAGGTCGGCTGCAAACGGCATGATGTCTTTCTTGCTTACCACACCCTCTGCATCGATGCGCATAGTGCCTGCTGTTGGGCCTGTGTCAAAGGCATTCATGTCCATCTGCATGTCGACTTTGAGGTCGGAATTCGGAGTCTTCAGTCGTGTGTTGTCTACATAGAGTGTTGTGCTATCCATGCGGAAAACACCGCTAAGCGAGTCAATGTCGATAGGTGAAGAGTTGAACGTGAAGCGTGAAGAGTTTAAGTCGTAGTCTACATACAGGTCGCCTGTGCTTAGGTACGACAGCGAGTCGATGGAGAGGGCTGTGGCCTGCAGGCTGAGGTCGGTTGTCTGACCGTTTCCCATTTGGTATTCGAAGTCTTGTGCCTTCAGGGGTGCTACATAGTAGTTCCCGTTTTCGAGGTCGAGCCGTACGCTTGTGTTCGCTTTGCCGATGTAGGTGCTGATGGCCATACTGTCGCTTGGTGCCATGTTCAGGCCGAAGTTTACGTCGTTGAGGGACACATGTTGCAAGTCTACCCATTTCAGCATACTTTCCTCCTCCGTAGTATCTTCGGGTACGCTGTCGGCCATTGCGATATTGATGTCGGAAGTCTGCAGGTTGAGGTCGGAGACGATGCATCTACCGTTATTCATGTTCCAGTTGACATCCTTCACTTTTAGGCTTTCGCCTTGATACTTCAACTGCATCGATTCAATCAGGTCAAGGGTGTTGACCTTGGTGTTTGTCAGGGTTACATAGTCGATTTTCACCTCGCCTTTCAACAGCGGCATTGCTTGCACCGAAGCCAGCAATTCCTTGGCATCGAGTATGGTGTCATTGGTACTCCTGTACTCCTGCACTCCTGCACTCCTTGTTATCAGCACATCGCCCATTGATAAGTCGAGCGGAAACTTCAGCCTGACACTACCGACACTCACCTGCATACCGGTTTCGCTGCTCAGGTAATCGGCGGCAAGGTCGACCGCCCACTTCTGTACAGGAGGGATGTAGAGGGCAACAAAGAGCAACAGCACCAAACAGATTGGTGTCAGCAACACCCATCCAGCGGCTTTCAATATGTTCTTTGTTTTCTTGCCCATGTAGCGATGATACGATTTACTAATTAACCAATTAAACAATTTTCCGACAAAAGTACGATTATTTCTTCGTTCCACAAAATTATTTCATATATTTTGTGCATATTCAAGCAATTTTATGCCTACAGGCTGCCTGAACGCACGAACAACTGTTTTTTTTACGTTTTGCTGAGTCTTTTTTGTTGCGACAATTGCTGCAGGTGGTAAAACAACGATGAAAAGGGCAAAAATTGATAATTCTGGGCTGAAAAAACAAGAAGAAGATGTGTCGGAAATGACACACCTTCTTCTTTGTTGCAATGTAAAAATGTTGGCTATTTCTTCTCGAAAAACCTTGAGCCACGCTTGATAATCACAGTACTATCGGCCTGTTCACCACGTGTTGGAGCGTAATAGTAAGGATTGTAAGGGTCAAAGTAAGGATCGAAGTAATCTGTGTAGTTGTTGTAGTACTGATAGCCGTATCCGTAGCTGCTGTTATAGCTATTCCAACCTTTGAAGTCATCCAGCTTGAAGAGCAGGAAACGAGTCTGGTTGTTGATATAACCCGAGAACACATCGGTGTACTGACGTGTGTAGGAGTCGTATTCATAACTCATGCTCCAGCGGTAGATGTCGCAGTCCAAGTTCCTGTCGAACTGGTAGCGCATCTGAATCACACCTTCGATGACTCTCCATGTGAAGTAATAGCTTTGATAGCGATAGGGACCGAAGTCGTAGAAATCAATCTGCTCACCATGTCCGTGTGCATCACCATCCCAATAGAATCGTATGTTCGTTTGAGAGGCATCTACTTCATAGTAACGTCCGTAGCGGTCAGTGAAACCATAGAACATTCCCATGTCACCGTACCAGTCGCCTTCGAGACGATAAGCTGTCATCACATCCTCATCGCATGAGATGAACATCATGGCGAGGATTCCAATCAGTAATGTAGAAATCTTTTTGCCTTTCAGGCCAAAATTCTTTCGTTCGGCAAAACAAGCAAGTTTGTTCTGCGCTCTCTTATATGAATTTTTCATATGCGTCATTGTTTTAGTGGTTCAACATTTGGTTTTCGAACAGACTCCTATGTTCTGGTTCGCGTTGCAAAGGTACGGCTTTTTTTGTTTACAACGTTAGGAAAAGGCATAATTTGTGGAGGATTTTTCCCTAAAACCGCAATTAATTAGGAATTATGATTAAAAATTATGAAACTTTAGTTCGGCGTAGCCATTTTTTTATTATCTTTGCGCCAATTACAATCAAAATCAAAACGAAAATGAACAGATTAATACCATTATTTGCCTTCGTGATGCTGTTGGTTGCCTGTGGCGCCAACGAACCATCGGTAGGCGAGAAAGAAGCTGCCATCTATCGCGAGTATGCCGAGAAGGTGAAGACGGCACAGTCGATTGAGGACATCGCACAGTTACAGAACGAAGGAGGTTTCGAACAGCGAATAACCGAGCTGGCACCCGAATGGCGGGCATTGATTTCGGGTAATGACTCGAGTGCATATTATGCCGAGTTGGCGAAATCACAACCGGCAAAGGATTCGCTGAAAGCTCTGACCGATGCCAAGCTGGCAGAATTCATCAAGAACCTGAAATTTGAATAAATCATTGTAATACTTTAAAATAAACCTATCATGAAGAGACTACTTTTTTATGCGCTGCTGCTGACAACGACGAGTAGTAGGGCGCAAGATTTGAAGTTGAACGACCTGGAGTATTTCGAGCGCCAGGGTGTCAACGTGTTAGTGTTCAGTAACAGTTTCAACGGTGGATTCAACGACGAGAAGAACTCGGGCATCGAAATTATCCATCATGGCGTGCGAACGGTGCAGGGCGGTGCTGTTCGCTTGAATAACACCCCTGAGCAGTGGGACTTGGTGCCTACGATGACCAGCCGCAAGGTGGACAAGGAAAAGGGAACCATCGAAGTCGGTATGCGATACAACGACTATGACTTCGACAGCCGCGTGGTGGTGACAGCGAAAGGCAAGGCGGTCGAGATTGCCGTGTGGCTCGACAAACCGGTTCCTGAGAAACTGGCAGGTGAGGCAGGATTCAATCTGGAGTTCCTCCCTTCGCAATACTGGCTGAAGACCTACAAGGTTGACGACCGCTTGGGACGCTTCCCTCGCTATGCCACCAGTTTGACAACCACACGTCCCAACAGCGAGAAACCACGCCAGTTCAAGGGCTTCAAGACCTACGACGACCGAGGTACCGATCGCTTCGTTGACCCGCTACCCCTTGAGACAGGACATAGCATCGCAGTTGCGACCGACGACCCCTCACGCCTGATTCGTATCACAAGTGATGATGCTGAGCTGAAGCTGTTCGATGGCCGTATGTTGGCACAGAACGGATGGTTCGTGCTGCGCAGTGTGCTGCCTGCCGGCAAGACGGGTAAGGTGGTGACGTGGATGGTGGAACCCAATGCCATCCCCAACTGGATTCGTGAGCCGAACATCGGATTCTCACAAGTGGGATATATGCCCGACATGCCGAAGGTGGCGGTCATCGAGCTAGACAAGAACGACAAACCTCAGCAGTCGGCTTCGCTCCTCCGCATCAAGGATGACGGTACCACCGAGGTAGCCTATAAGGGAGCCATCCAGTCGTGGGGACCTTATTATAAATATAATTATGTGAAGTTCGACTTCTCGCAGGTGAAGGAACCGGGTGTGTATTGCATCGAATACAGCAAGACCCGCACCAACGACTTCCTCATCGACGAACATGTCTACGACAAGATTACCGATGCTACGACCGATGTGTGGGTACCAATCCACATGAATCACATGTATGTCACTGAGGGTTATCGTACGTGGCACGGTGAACCTTTTCGTGAGGGCTATCTGCAAGCCCCTGAGAGCGACCATTTCGACCTGCACCGACAGGGTGCAAGCACTGATACGAAATACAAGCCGCTGGAATTGATTCCGGGGCTGAATGTCGGTGGCTATTTCGATGCTGGCGACTTCGACATCGAGACCAGTTCGAACGTTAGTGTGGTACAGAACTTTGTTCGCATCTGGGAGTTGTTCAAGCCACAGCGTGATGAGACCTTCGTGAGCGAGGAGCAGCGCTATGTGGAACTCCACCGCCCTGACGGAGTGCCCGATGTGTTGCAGTTCATCGAACACGGCGTGCTGAACCTCGTGGCACAGGCCGAACAGATTGGTCACATGGCCTCGACGCTCTCCAACAGCGTGCTCGACAACTACCACCATCTGGGCGACGCAGCCAGCATCACCGACGGTCTGCACTACGATCCGTCGCTGAAGCCCTACGAGGTGAGTGCCGATGGTAAGTCGAGCGGTACCCCCGATGATATGTGGGCTTTCACCACACGCAATCCCAGTCTCGATTTGCAGGCAGCAGGCATGTTTACATCGGCTGCACGTGCGCTCAGAGGTTATAATGACGAGCTGGCCGATCGTGCCTTGAAGCAGGCTGAACGTCTGAGAGCCGAAAGTGGTCAGCGTCAGAACATGAATAACAATCGCAACAACAACCGCAACAATAATACCAACCGTTCTATCTGGGAGGCACTCGACCGTAATGTGTCATCGTCGATGCAGACGGCTCTCGACAGCATCCCGCTGAAGGATGCCGCTTACAAGGAGCGACTGCGACCATACGTGCAGCGCTATGCCGAGTACATTGAGCGACTGACCATACAGAATCCATACGGTGTGCCCATCGGTCTGGGTAACTGGGCAGGTGGCAATGCGGTGCTGAGTTTCGGTACTACCGTCTGCATCGCTCGCCGCTATTTCCCTGATATCATCAGCAAGGCCGCTGTGGTACGTACTGCCGACTGGCTTTTCGGTTGTCACCCTTACCACAACTATTCGTTTGTAGCCGTGGTGGGTGCTGCACGCCCCAAGCAGGTGTTCTATGGAAACAACCGTGCCGACTTCTCGTTCATCCCGGGTAACGTAGCGCCAGGACTGCTGTTCCGCCGTCCCGACCACTTCGAGAACTACGACGACTGGCCGTTCCTTTGGGGACAGAACGAGGGAACCATTGCCGGCAACACCCAGTATATCATTTTCGGTTCGGCATTCAAAGAAGTTGTGAAATAAAGACCCGCTCCCAGCCCCTCCCCGTAAGGGTGGGGAGTAATTACCAAACATCACGAAATGACAATGAAACGTATAACACTTTTCTTTCTCCTCCTCAGTTCCCTGATGGGAGCACAGGCACAGCGAGGATTTACGGCACGTAAGGATGTGCCGACCGATTCTATCCGTTTGAGCGACCCAGCCGTGTTGGCTGACAAGAAGACGGGAATGTACTACATGACGGGTACGGGCGGCATGATGTGGCGCTCAACCGACCTGAGACGCTGGGAAGGTTCGTTCCGTGTGACGGAGTTCGAGGCCGACTCATGGATGGGACCTCGTCCGATGATTTGGGCAGCCGAATTGCACCAGACGGGCGACGGCTGGTACTATTACTTTGCCACGTTTACCAACCAAGCGGTGAAGATTGATACCGTACGTGGCAATGTCATCGAGCGACGTGCCTCGCAGGTGCTCCGTGCCGACAACCCGATGGGACCCTATCGTGCTTTTGGCGATGCTACCTATCTGCCAGCCGACCGTCCTACGCTCGACGGAACCTTCTGGCGTGATAAAGATGGCAAGCCCTACCTCGTGTTCTGTGGCGAATGGTTGCAGAACTGGAACGGCACCATCGAGAAGATAGAGCTGAAGCCCGACCTCAGTGGTACGGTGGGCGAACCGAAGGTGCTCTTCCGAGCCAGCGACAGCCCTTGGAGCCGTGAGCGCAACGATAAAGGGGAGATAACATGGAACAAGGTGACCGACGGTCCTTATCTTTTTCGTACGGGCACAGGCCGTCTGGGTATGGTCTGGACGTCGTGGGTCTACGATGTCTATACGCAGGGTGTGGCTTACAGCCAGAGCGGTACGCTCGACGGCCCGTGGGTGCAGGAGAAGGAGCCTATCACCCCTCCTGGCTATGGGCACTCCATGCTGTTCCAACGTTTCGACGGCCAGTGGATGATGTCGGTTCATTTTCATGAGAAAGACAGCCGTGGTCGCACAGTCCGCACGCCTCATTTCTTCGAGATCGACCTCGGTGGAGACAAGCTGGTGTTGGGAAAGGAATTTAAATAGGTAGGTTTGATGGCGATTGAAGTATATGTCATTCATAGGTGAACTCATTTCGATTGGCGTCGCATTCTCGTGGACGGCTACCGCGCTGCTCAGCGAGTTTGGATCGAAGCGGTTGGGCAATCTCACGCTCAATGTGCTGCGGATGTCGTTGGCTTTGGTGTTCTCGCTTGTGCTGTTCCTGGTGGTGACGGGCAATCCGCTGCCTGCGGGGGCTTCGTCGGAGGCGTGCGGATGGATGTTGCTCTCAGGATTGGTGGGGTATGTCATCGGCGACTTCTGCCTCTTTCAGTGCTACATCATCATAGGCTCACGTTTCGGTCAGCTCTTCATGACGCTCGCTCCGCTGGCTGCGGCCCTGATGGCGTGGGTGACGCTGGGCCAGCAACTTACCTCGCTAAGTCTGATGGCGATGCTGATTACGCTGTCGGGTATCGCTATCTCCATCCTCGGACGTAGCGAGCACCATCGTCTGGCGCTCAGTCTTCCGCTTTCAGGTGTGCTCTACGCCATCGGGGCGGCTCTCTGTCAGGGTGTGGGACTGGTCCTCAGCAAGATTGGTATGAACCACTTCGAGCCTGTAGCAGGGATGCCTGATTGGCTTGTGCCTTTCAGCGCGAACTTCTACCGCTGCATCGCTGGCTTCGTAGGATTCATGGTACTGCTCTATATGCGTAAGGGACTCAAGCCCTTGAGCGAGGCACTTCACGACCGTAAGGGTCTGACCGTCGCAACAGCCACCACCATCTTCGGGCCCTTCGTGGGTGTGGGATTCTCGCTCATGGCGGTACAATACACGGCTGCCGGCATCGCTTCCACCCTGATGGCGATGACGCCCATCATCATCCTGCTGCCCTCCCACTGGCTCTTCGGCGAGCGCATCACGTGGCGGGCTGTCCTTGGAGCTGTCATCTCGGTCGTGGGTGTGAGTCTGTTTTTCTTAGGATAATATATAATAATAAGGAGTTAAGATATGGTACGATTAGCAAGTTTGCTTTTAAGCGCTTTAACGTTCAGCCTGGCGCAGGCACAGAATGCTTTGCCTTTTGGGAATTGGATAAACAAACCCGACCTATTGCGCATCATTGAGAATCAGGTAGCATCCCGCCCCGACCAATTGCGCATTCTCAAGAATCAAGTGGGGTACTACCCCGATCAGGAGAAGTATATCGTGTTAGAGGGTGAACCCCTCCCTTGGTACGTCAAGGTGCCCGACAATTACATGTTTCCTGATAGCAAGGTTAAGTGGCCCAAGGGTAAGACGCTGCCTTTGAGAAATGTACGTCCGATTGCCTCGCCTCTGTCGGGCAAGATGCGGTACATTGCTATTCTTGACAATGCAACGACACCCGGACGCTATCAACTCGTTTATGGCGACCAGACGACTGATATCCTGGTGTCCGAACGTCCTTATCGCGACATCGCCAAGGCCTCGCTGCGCCTGTTCTACCTCATCCGCTCGGGTGTGCCCATCGAACGGGGTGGGGCATACAACCGTCCGCTCGGTCATCCTGACACGCAGGTGCTCGTCCATCCATCGGCAGCGACCGAAAAGCGTCCAGCAGGAACTGTCATCAGTTCGCCCTACGGCTGGTACGATGCCGGCGACTACAACAAGTATGTGGTCAACTCCGCGTTCAGCATCGGCCTGATGTTCGCTGCCTACGAACAACTTACCGACTATTTCGCAACCCTCGACACCGACATCCCTGAGAGCGGCAACCAGACGCCCGACTTCCTCGACGAGATGATGTTCAACCTCCGTTGGCTCCTCACGATGCAGGACCCCGACGACGGTGGCGTCTATCACAAGCTCACAACCCCCAACTTCGAGGCGTTCATCATGCCGACGGAGTGCAAGCAACAGCGGTACGTCGTAGCGAAGAGCATCACGGCGACGCTCGATTTCGTGGCTGTGATGGCCGATGCGGCTCGTCTGTTTGCTCCCTATCAGCGCGACTATCCCGGCTTCGTGGCTCAGGCCGAGAAGGCTGCGAAACTGGCCTACCAGTGGGCGAAGGACCATCCGCAGGCTATGTACAACCAGAACCAGCTGCGCGACCCAGCCGTGACCACTGGCACCTACAGCGATTTCAATGCGCGCGACGAATTCTTCTGGGCTGCCTCGGCGCTCTACCGCCTGACCAAAGATGTGTCGTATCTCACCGATGTGAGACAGTACGAGCCTCGTCAGTTCTCTACGCCCTCCTGGGGAAATGTGTCGGCACTCGGAGCCTTCGAGTGGTTGGCAGAGCCGCTTGTAGGGAATGTTCAGTCGAATGACGAGATGATTATAACGTTGAGTGACGAGTTCCATGTTCGCATTCTCAATCAGCTGACAGCCTACTGCGACGATGCCATCAAGGGTGTGGACGAGTCGTCGTTCCAGTCACCCTATGGCAACAGCGCTGGCGACTTCGGATGGGGCTGTCTGGCCGAGAAATGCTGCTGTCAAGGCTTTGCGCTGCTCTATGCCGACAAGATGCTGGGCACCGACAAATACCGTCAGTATGCCCTCATGAATGCCGATTACCTCCTGGGTCGCAATGCGACGGGCTATTGCTACGTCACCGGCTTCGGCGAGCTTAGTCCGATGCATCCCCACCACCGCATCAGTTCGGCCGACGGTGTCGAGGCTCCTTTCCCGGGCATGTTGGTCGGAGGCCCCAATCCTGGTCAGCAGGATAAGAAGGACATGCACAACGCCGTCTATCCGTCGAACGTTCCCGATGAGTCATACATCGACGACGAGGAGTCGTATGCCTCCAACGAGATTGCCATCAACTGGAACGCCTCGCTTGTCGCCTTCCTCTGTTGGGTTGATGCCCTCGCCTTGCCCGACAATCCCGTGACCCTCAAGAGTGGCGACGTCACGATGGTAGTCGATGTTCAGCAGGGCGGAAAAGTCTTGTCGCTTCGATATGCCGACCATGAAGTCATCTCGCAGCTGCAACGCCCTGAGTGGTTCGGCAGCACGTTCTGGACCAGTCCGCAGCGTGAGTGGAACTGGCCTCCCGTGCAAGAATTCGATAAGCGACCCTATGCCGTCGACCACTACGATGCCAATCACCTCGCCATCACCAGCCCCGTCTCGCAGCGTCTGGGCCTCCGCGTCAGCAAGGACTTCCGCGCCGAGAAAGACGGGACCTTCCTCGTCACCTATTCCATCAAAAACGAAGGCACCGCTGCACGTCGTGTAGCTCCGTGGGAGATTACCCGCGTCATTAACGACGACGGCATCATCTTCTTCGACGCGCCCGTCGACAGCATCTGGCCAGCCGACCTCATGACCTTCACCAACAGTTACGGCGCCTCATGGTACAAGACCGACGAAGCACCACAGAACCGTAAGGTCAATGCCAACGCCGCCGGATGGCTCGCCTACAGCGCCGATGGATTCCTGCTCCTAAAGCAGTTCCAGAACCTCCGTCCAGGCGAGGCCGCACCGGGCGAAGCCGAAGTGCAGGTCTACGTCAATTCTGGCAAGACCTATATTGAACTCGAAAGCCAAGGTGCTTACACCCTCCTTCAGCCAGGCGAGTCGCTCCAATGGGCCGTCCGCTGGCACCTCGCCGCCACCGGCGATGCCCCCCTTCCTTCGAAAGCCCTCATGAAACGAGTGAAGAAACTGATGAAGGCTACAAAATGAACAACAAAGGCAGGACTCACATCCTGCCTTTTGTTCATCTTATTAAAGTTGAAAGTTGATAGTGTAAAGTGGATTGACGGGAGGTTTATCTCCCCAAAGGAGGCACGAAGTGCTTCATACAGAGAGGGGCTTGGTCTCTTAACCGAGTACAAATTTACAACATTTGGGAGGGGCACTTTCCGCTATATGACCATTCATGCGGATTCGTGTAGATTCTTGCGGATTTATGTATCTACATCAATGCAATAGTGGTCTGCAATCCACCTGACCACATTGGGAGGAAGTGCGCCCTTACCCTTTGGCATTCCCATGCGCCAGAGTTGTTCTTGGTAGGGCTTGATCCAGTTGCGCAGGGTTCTTGCGTCTACCCCTGCATAAGCAGCTAACTGCTGTCTTGTCATTGCTTTCATCATGTATACTGATTACGTTAGGTTTGAAGCCTGAATACGGGTCGTTTGCACGCTGAATTCGGGTCGTATTTACGCTGAATACGACGGGAGTGCAGGTTGCTGACATTGCTGACATTGCTGACATGTTTTTTATAAACTTTATAATTTGTTTTTTTTATATGGTATTCTTTTCTTTCTTTCGTTTTTTATAATATAGTTTGTGAATTTGATGTCAGCATGTCAGCAATGTCAGCATTCAAGGTCGTTATTTTTTCTGCAAAGGTACATTAAAACTTTCATCCCACCAAACAATTTCCTGAAAAACCATTAACCCATTAAGCTACTAAGCTATTAAGCTACTAAGCTACTAAGCTCAATAACCAATAACCTATAACCCATAACCAATAACCATTACAAATAAGCTATATCTCTAATTTCTGGGGACAATTCTCGTGCAAACCGAATGCAGAGCCAAGCTTGTTTGAGCTATGCTGAGGTGCAGCCGAGACTCGCCGTGAGTTTTCGAGCGTTAGCGATAGAGATTGAATCCGGTTTTCAGTCTCTGTTGAGACGCCAGTCTCTAAACTCACGGCAAAATTACGAACAAAAAAAAGTGCATCCAAATAGTTTGGACGCACATGAAACTAATTATGAAACAAATGAAACTTTTTATAAAACTATTCTGCCGGATATTGTTCCGACAAGGCTGCTTTGAAGTGATAAGCCAGTTGAAGAGCACGTTGTTTCACACCACTCTCCTTCCACCTTTCAACGTGTAGTTTCAGGAAGCTGTTGTGAGAGAAGGCAGAGCCAATCGTACCAAGAGGACATTTATAGTCATTGCTAAGTCGGTCGAACAGTTCGGTAAACTCACTCTCAAACATCGACATATTATTAGGATACCCGAAATAATCCCTGCATACACAGAACAGCACAGCATACGAGCTGTTACCCCAGAACATATTCAGCACTTTCCCCACTGCCTGAATCAGTTGATCCGTTGGAGGCATCACATCCTTCTTCACGGCCTGCGCGTCATTCCTCATCATGTGTTGTGAACCATAGTTGTTGATTGTACCGTGATTCTCATAGTAGTTATTGATATTCCCGTAAAAATTGTTTACGATACCACCATTGCTTTTCTTGTTGCTGTTTTCTTTCATAGCTCAATCTATTCTATCAGATTAAAAAAAGGCGAGGGCAACGTATCGTACACAATTAAAAAACCATTTCTCGAAAATTAATACCTAATTGATATACGACCGATACCCTCGCTGTGAATGAACACAAACGAAGGTAAGGTCACATCTCTTCCGGTATTATTATTTGGGCTTATGCCCTATCGAGAATTGGTTTTTAAAAGAAATGCGATATAATCCGTTCTATGTTATGATAATCCTATCTGTTTCTTATGTCAATTTTCTATTAATAACGTTTATTTGTTCAAATTATTGTATAGATTTTCAATATCCCCCAAAATATTATTATGGATGTTGATTGTGATTGTCACATGCTTCTCCCCCTCCACCCACTTGCTGCACTGAGCCAACACACTACGCAGCAGTTCATCACGATCTTTCTCTTCCATCTCTACACTATTTCATTATTACATTTTTACATTATTACCTTTTTACATTGTCATCTTTGATGACATCCCCTCTCTCGCTTTCCTCTTTATCTCTTCCACCTGTGGTGATGGCACTTTAACTGGTTTGGCGAGGATGACCTGTGCAATGGAGTCGGCACGAAGGAGATCACCACTGTCTCTATATGTCTGCATCATCCCTTCGAGGGGAGCGAATCGGACGGGACACATATTCATCGCAGTCTCATAGTGTTGTAGTGCTTTGGCATATAGTTGCTTGTGTCGGTATGTATCCCCAGCTAGGAGTTCCATGTCATAGGTATCGGCATACTGCCGCAGCTGATGATAGGTATTGGTCGCTTCATCCAGTCGGCTCACCTTGTATTGGGCAACCATATACGAATAAAGGAACCGGGGATTGCTGTTGTAATGATTGGATAACTCGTCATAGCGGTCTATCACGGCTGCCGTATAATGTCGCTCCACGGCTCGGTTGAGCTTTGCCCACTCATGTTCGCAGGTCATTTCCCATATTGTCAGTGCCAAGCCTGCGATGCATATTCCTATCGATGCCACCATCATCGTTTTCCTGTATCGTTGTTTCAGTCTATCTATCGGTTTTCTCAACATCTCCATATAAGTCAGTACCATCACCACCCATGGCAGAGGATACAGGAATGGATAACTGGTTAATGAGAACAACAGCACCACCATCACTGCCATCAGTGGTTGTCCCAACAGATGGTCTTTCGTTCGATGGTATACATAATAAGGCACAGCAAACACAAACAGCAGCAATAGCGGAGCAATGATACCGAAATCCACCCACAGATACAGGTACTCATTGAGCGGATGACTGATCTCATCAGCATACCATGCCGCAGGGCTATCGGGATGCGCCTTGAAGTACTCTGCCTGCTGCGGCATATATTCCCGCTCAAACCCATGCCACCCGTATCCAGTTATCGGATGTTCCTTTATCAGTTCCCATGTCCGCTCTAGGATGAACCGCCTGCCTCCAGTCGACTCCTGCTTCACAGAGAACACATATAGCATGACAACCAATAGAAATCCCACACCAACAATCCTTCCCCATAACCGCAACGTATCTGTCTTAACCCATCGCTTTGCTTCCTGGTAAATCATCAGGAGAATGGTGCCAGCCATGCATATCATCCCCGTCCTACATCCTGAGAGGAAAACCATCGCTGCCGATGATATTGTCAGCACCCATATCCCCCCTTTGCCATAGCGTGTTAACATCAGACGGAAACAACTCCCCTCACTTACAGGGAGGGGCTGGGGGTGGGTCTGCTTTATCATTGCCACCAGCACACAAGTATGTAGTGCAAAACCCGTTGGGTTATCGAACACTCCTTTGATATAGAGGAACCTCATATCAGGAATGTCCATCATGATAATATCCGCCACCAATGCATACACCAGATGATACGTCAGGACCAGCATCGCCACCATCTGCAAGCCACTCCCCATGTACCTACCTCTATACACCTTATCCTCCCGCTTGGGGAGGATAAGGTGTATAGTAGCTGCCACCATTCCCATCATCACAACTCCATACCACTTCGGCATCAGCACATCATCGGTCAATCCCTGCATGGGTGGAAGACATGTGGAAAAGAAAAGGAGGGTGATTAGAATATAATTCATCTTATAATCTTGCCACCATTATCCGGGTATGGTTTAACATATTGCTGGTTGTTCCTTAAATACCCAATATACCATTGATAATAAAAACTTCCATCATCACAAGGCACCAACCACTCTTCCGGGAACAGTTCATAATCATCCATCTCAATACTTAATCCGTTGGTGCCTACAGGCAAGGGCGGAAACTTCATCAATATTGGAACGAAATCACCTGGTGTTCCTTTAATAAGGAAATTCTTGCCGATGGGATATACTTCTGCAGACAGGATTTTTAGGGATTTTGGCTTGTAGTTGTCTTGCTGCCACCAATCCTCATCCCAGATTTCCAATGCTGTGTTTGGGCTGATGGCAAACGGATTCAATCGTCTTTTACATTCGAGTATCTGTGTAACGTAAGTTGTATCTTTCGTACACCAAACGGCCAACCTGTTCTTATGAAGAATCTCTGGGGCTATTGGATATATAGTCGGTGCATCGGTATAGATGGGAAATGTTGTCTGGTCATCCTCATCGTAATGAGCCGGCTGTTTTACTAATTTGGGTATTCTCAAATGAGGCTTCACGTCATCATAAGCTGTCAATGGGGTGCAATAAAGATATGGGTAATCATTGATGTCGTATATCTCTGTTGGCTGTAATTCTTCCAAGGAGAAACTGTTATTACCCATCAAGCCGACTGTTGGAATACCATATATACAAATCTCTTTTGTTGTATGCGCAAGGCGTGGAAACTCCAATTCGAAGACTAAATATTTACCCTTTTGGTCTTTGACAATATTGGGAACGTTGGGTTTTGCATCGCACAGAATACTGCGCATTGCATATCTTGTTCCTGTTTCCATATCCATTAAATAGGTTTCATCGCTAGCCACCCATACCTTTTGGTAGTTAGAATCTATACGGACTACATAAGAGAAAACACAACAATCCTCATTTTGTTTTAAAGCAAACCTGTTCGATGCTTTACTGACACACTCCCCACCCTGATAGTATCTAAAGTGTGTAATCTCATATGCTTCTGAAGCCCCGCTTCTTGATAACGAAATTAAAGGAAGCAATAGTACAATTAGTACTTTAATACTTGTAATCTTCATATTTCTTAGTTAGAATGGAAATCTGATTTATGAATTGTTTTATAGTCTTCGAACCTTGAGGAATAGATGGTATTATTTATAGTTCTTTGAAATGAAATACTAACCTTAAAACTTACAGATTGGTTCAATGGGTTCATATGATAATTACTAATTTTCTGACGGATGACACTCAGGTCATCTATAGGACATACAACACTCTGTACGCTAACATTTTGATAAGAATCATCACAGCAATATGTTATGGTTATATCACAAGTGTCATATACAAATAAAGAAGAGTCATTTGGATTAACAATGGGGTGAAAGATAAACACTTTATTTGTGTCGGTTATTGTCGCATATAGCCCATTTACCCCTTCACTTCTCAAGTTCATCTCTCCATCAGCCAAAGTGAACAACTCGTCCTTGGATGAATAACCGTCATAGTCCTCATCTGCAGAACATGAACCATAAATCGTGATACCAATCATTGCAGCTACTGCTATCAGCAATGCATACATACCATTTGTTTTGTTAAATCTTTTCATTGTCATTTTGTTTTTGTTGATTGTACATTATTATTTTTTTGACTTGTGTCTCTTCTTTTCTTTTTCGTATGAATCATTCATTTCTTTCAGGTCCTCAGGTGACAAACTCTCATAAAAGTCAAAGTCTGGCCTACGATATTTTGCTCGCTCTTCCTGCTTGATGCCTCGCTTCAACCAATCCTTATATGAAGTCTGCATAAAGTGAACCCCATGGCCGTTTCCGAAAAACACGCCCGCTGGCTCACCAGTGTCTGCCCATATATGGACTTTAGCCGCATACACATAAATAGGCACTGTCCTGTGAGCATATCTTAATTCTACTGTGTAATATTTACGCCCATGATGTCGGGCAATTTCAAAGTTTAGGTTTGATTTCGTATCGCAAGCTACAGGCTTCACTATCTTTGCCGTTAGCGGCCCTTTGCAGTAATCTGGGCCGAAGTTCTGAGCCACTTCCATTGCAAGGCATGTCATATATTCGTCTTTCTCTTTTTTATTCATGTCAGCAAAATCGGTAGCCTGTGCATAAGAATGCTGGCAACATATCATTGCCAATATAGCGATCAATATGGTCTTATTCATAATTCATTTATTATTGTGATTCAACTTCATTAATATTATCTACTATCATAAAACGAAAGTTCATTTATTGTAAATTCGGCCTTCTATGTGGGGGATAAATATAATATGTCTCATGAGAAGAATTTTTGGGATGTCCATTCCCAATAATATCACCGGAATAATCTTCTACCAATCCAGGTATTTTATCCCTTTTTGATAATGCCAAATCCAAATCAGATGGTCCAGTTTGTCGATAACATGGGGTTGTACACGCCTCAAGAGGTGGGTGGGTATGAAATTTGGCACATAACAGATCTGGGAATTCAGGATTAGTCAAATCCACTGATGCTGTGTCGGTATAAGAAACATCAGGACCTTTTACTAAATTACTGCAAGTTATTGTACTGGTTGCTTTGTCGTAATATATATAAAAGCCGTATTCACAACAAGTCAGAGAATTTGCATGTGCTAAGGTTGAATCCCACGCTTCTTGTCTTTTTAGTTGTACGGCAGACGACTGCTTTATCTGAACAATCGTTGGGAAATCATGTTCTGTCCCATGCCCCTCATTCCCACTTCTCATCTCTCTTTCTGCACGTGTACTCAATTCTTGCCTGGAGTAATAATCATAGTCCTCATCTGCTGAGCATGAACCATAGATGGTGATACCAATCATTACTGCTACTGCCACCAGCAGGGCATACATACTTTCTCGTTTGTTTACTTGCATTGTCTTTTTATTGAGTCAAACAGATAATAAATGTTTATTTATTCTTTTTTCCCACTATTATATTTGGAGATTAAAACAGAATCTGTCCCTACTAATTCTGGATTATTGTAAATTGTCCTGTTTTAGAATCTCATGGAGTTAGAAATATTCATAAGATAATCGTTTAAATGTGTATTACCCCTTCTTGTAAGGAACAAATACATATATATAGGGCTATGATTCTGTTTTTCCATGACGATCTTATAAGCATAAGGATACTCTTTCATCGTATTATAACTACTGTTATTAACCGAATATGTTATATATCCAATCTTATTTCTTGCAGGAAATGAACATACATATATGGCATCTGCATTCGATTTTTGTGTCAGGGAATCATTTTGGTGAACAGTAGCATATTTCATCAGATACCCATCCTCGCGTCCATATTTGCGGTTCTTCTGATGAGCTTCATAGCTTGGAATATCATCAGCATTTGAGGTGATGTCTGCACTCAAATTGTCTTTAATCAATTGATGGGATATGTTTTTTGCCTGTACTGGGTTTGACATCCTTAGAAAATCAAGGAATAACATGCTTTGACCATCTGTGGACTTCATCGTTATACAACGATTATCAACACCATCCAACTTTGGACTCAATTTTATGTTGCCACCATTGTGTAGCGGGACACATTTGTATTTCGAGAATGGCAAATTGAATTCTTTCATACCATTACCTCTGATGTATGCGGTTCTTAATTCATTAACAACATCTTTCGGACAATTTTTCTGGTTATAATTATTCACCAAAGAACTTAGAGTTGAATTCCATTTCTTGTCCTTTACGTCAGTTGGTAGTTTTTGAGCTGATATATTCAATGATATCAACATCACACCTATTATTGATATTAATATTCTAATCATGTTATCGACAATCATTTGTTTATTTAATATAATCATTAATAACGACATTTCCATTAGGGCTTAAAGAAGGAACAGTATCTCCTAGTATTTCGTATGATCTGTATTTAGCACTTTGAGAATCATATGAGTTTAGTGTATAGGTTGTTTTTACATAACTACGTTCAATTGATTCGGCATTCTCTGCATGGTTTGAAATTACCAATATGCCATTTAATGAACAATTAAAGAACGATGCTCCTACATACCTGTTATACTTATTAGCAGTAAGACTAAATATTCTTACTGCATCTAACATGTCTGCCCTAGGAATACCGCTGGAAGAATAACTAGGGTAAAATAATTGCAATGTTGCATTTACAGTTTCAAGATTTAAAAGCCAATTGTACGAAATAGAATGCCCAACACAATCTTTCCATGTACAAATATGTCCAGATCCCTCAACACTACTACGTTTTTTTCTAGAGGTTTTCTTCTCAGTTAATCCTAATAAAACTTCATTCCCATTTTTATATGACGTTTTAATGAATTCATATACTCTTTCTGATATATTAACTTCTTTACCAGATTTCTCTTTTATTGACGCCTGACCGTCTTTTTGAATAATTACTGTTAGCCTAGTACGGGCTTTAGCTACTACTTCCCAATCTTTATCTGTCATGTGTGCAAAAGAAGATTCTTTTATGTCCAGATATTCATAGTTAATATCTGCACGTGTTCCATTATAGTTAATACTCTCTTCTGGATTCTCAAAATCGAACCACTCATCACTTGTACAAGCAACCATTGCCATTACTGCAAGAGTACTACAGAATAATAATTTTCTCATGTTAAAATTGTTTTTAGTTTGATTAATAATGAATGAATATATAATTATACTCCAATGTATAAATCATAATAGTATCTTGTACACCTGAAATTGTTTGTCTTTCTTTTGATTAATTTGAATTTATTGACTTTTCAAATAGTTATCCGCTTTACTTTTTACTTCATCAACCATTGGTGATGGTATTTTAACCTTCTTGTTATGTATCTTCTTAGCAATGAGTATGGCGTGTGCCTTGTCTTTCTTGCAATTATATGCCTGCAATAAATAGCTATAAGGTAAGAATCTACACGGAATCATATTGGATGCCAATGTAGCATATTTAATAACAGAATCATTCTGATGTATATTCTGATAGTTATCAGCATATAATAATGCTACGTCATAATCATATATCTCCTTCAAACATTCATGCAGTATCTGAAGACTTTCATCATATCGATTGATAAAATTAAGTTCGGCGGCATAATTATAAAGGAAGTACCCGTCATACCGTAGAATTGTATTATCATGGATTTTTTGATAGAACGGAATCATTTGTTCTGTCTGTCCTTCCAATGAGCGGTCAGCAATACGTTTCCAATTGAGTTCTGCAATGACAGTATGGTAGAGGAAATAAAAGGCAATGAATGTAAAAGATATAAAGATGATTCTGAGTGCTACATGAATCCTCTTTGGTAAATACCGTGTGAATGGTAGTATAAATAAAATAGTCATTAATATCCATACAGGAGCATATTGTAACGGATAAGAAAAAGTCGCAAGTACCGCAAACGACGAGTAACAGGCTACAACTACAGAAGAATACCAACCTCTGTGTCTTAATGCCATCGTGATAGGAATTGTAATTAATATCATAAAAACTAACAGCCCTATTATCCCAAAATTAAATGCTACATTGATAAATTCGTTGAATGGATGGGAAATATTATCGGCCAGCCAGGCAAAGCGATCTCCTTCATGTTGTTGAAAGTAATTAGCCTGTTCATACATATATTCAGACTTAAAGCCGTTTATCCCATGCCCAAGCCATATCTTATCAAATATTAGCGGCATTGATGTTTTCCAAATGAACAAACGTCCGTAAGTGGAATTCGCCTTTAATTGAAATAATAGAATTGACACACCGCAAATAAGAATGATAACCACAGATGCCAGCACCTTACTATGCAGTAGTCTCTTTAGCCAAGTAGTATCAATAGAAAGCACAACGAGAGATGACACTATTATGGAGATTATGGCGGTACGAGCACCAGAAAGCACAATTGCTGACAGGTAAAGCAGTAGCAAAGAACTGATTGCGATCTTAATGATTCTATGGCTATTTATACACCATGATACCCCTATAGGAAATAATAGCGCGAGAACTGCCGTAATCCCTGCAGGATTTTCAAAGCTACCAGTAATTCTGAAACTTGGATGATTCGAAGGAAAAATGCTGATATATTGTAATAGGCCGTATAATGCCAAGAATGCACCCGTAATGAATAAGAAATGCATAGTGACAGGTGAGCAGATGTGCCGAACCAATCCTCGCGGTTTTTTGGTTAATAGGATGAATACAATAACTACGAGCCCACCAAATATGGCAAGATACTTCTTGATGTCATTTTCAACGTTGCAGAAAGAATTTGAGGTAATAAATAAACCCAACGCATACCAACATACGAAAAGTATGTTGATTGCGTTATGTTTAATATTACTGATTCTTTCCATTCTCGAATTCTAAAACTGGATGGATTTCGTGATGTTCTGGAGATACTTGTCCAAAGCCTTGTCTCCTTCTTTCTTGCAGAACAAGAAAAAGACAATAGGCGAATGTCCTTGTTTGACCATTGCTATCTCATACACAGCCTTGTATTCGTTCAATGTATTATAATCCTTATGGAGGGAATCGGGATAATAACCTACGTTTGACCTTTGGGCGAATGAACATGCGTAAATCGTATCTGCGTTGCAGTTCTTGGCCAACCGGCTGCTTCCCGTATAGGTTTTCACATGGCTATTATAAATCTTTTCCACATCTATGTCCTTATTTCTGCCAATTCGATAATTCAATGCAGAGCTTTCCGACTGCCCCATTTCATTGGTGAGGACGTTCTCAACCAACAACTTTCTTGTGTCCACAGGTTTGTTCTTTAAAAGGGTTTTACGGAAACCTATCTGAAAGAAATCCAGGAATACCATGCAATTTCTGTCTGTTGACTTCATTGAAAACATGAGGTTGTCATCATAAATAACGTCAGGGTGTACTTTCATTCCAACGCTTCTGCAATCAGTCTTGACAGGTACACAATCAAATGATTTAAAGGGAAGGCTGAGTTTTGACAATGTGGCAAACGACTTGAACTGTTGAGCCAATTGACTTACAACATCTTTTGGACAGTTCTCCTTATTATATTTATCAATCAAGGAATCTGTCTGCACTATTTCGTTTAGGTTTACAGAGTCATTTAAAACACTTGAAGCGAAAACATCAATTATGCAAAAAGCATAAAAAACCAATGTGAATAAAGTCTTCATGTGGGATTATTTTATATACTGAGGAATAAGGGGATAATTGTCAAAATAATCTAAAGCAGGAACCGTATTGCTTTTAATATCAAAGCAATAACATATTGAATTCTTGCTATCTAATAAAGTTATTCTATAATGACCTGCTACTTTAACTATTGCTATTGTGTTTACTGCATGTCCTGGAATTTCTGCAATGCCATATATGCTAGTTTCATTAACAGGAGTTGTTTCGGTAAAACAATTTTGAGAAGATGCTGTTGAATTAAATAATTGCACTGCACGAAGAAGATTATTACGATGGATGCCACTGTCTGCATAACAAGGGAAGACCCTGCTAAGGCTATCATTTACAACATTAATATCTAAGTTATAATAGTATGCTATAGCCTCTCCTACGCAGTCAGTTTGTGTCCCTCCAGTTGGAATAATTTGTTCAGGTGAGGACCTCTTTAACCTACGTATGCGTTTCGTCTTCTGTGCCAGAATATTATTACTATTATCATAGAATTGTTTGACTATCGAAAAGAGTTTTTCCGAGATATTAACTTCCCTTCCATTGCTTTCAAGAATAGAATATAATCCATTTTTTTTAACATTAATAGTTAAACGTGCAGAGGCTTCTATGATATTATCCCAATCTTCTTTAGTAAACTTTTGAATAGAAGATTCCTTAATATCCAGATATTTATAGTCAATATCTGCACGTGTCCCATAACAGTCAATTGTTTCGTCTTGGTTCTCCAATTCGAACCACTCATCACTTGTACAAGCAACCATTGCCATTACTGCCACTGCCACCAGCAGGGCATACATACTTTCTCGTTTGTTTACTTGTTTCATTTCTCTTTTGTTTTTTATTGGCTATAATTCTAATTTGAAATTTGCATGTAATATGATTAACGGCATATTTTCATTCTTCATTTCCGTTGTTTGATTTCCTTTTTTGCATCTTCCCTCATCTGTTCAGGAAGAAGCTCCCACATATCAACAAAATACATTTTTTCTGAGTCTTCAACTCCCGCTTTTACCCATGAACGGTAAGGGATGTTAATAAAATCCAGCCCATAATAATTACCAAATATTACATCCATTGGCTCGCCTGTATCCTCCCAAATATTAACGAACGAAGCAAAGCTCCATCCTAATTCTTCATGGGTCGCCCTGTCATAACTGAATTTGACTTCATAGTATTTTCTGCCAATTAATGGCTTTTCAAAGTCTTCTGCCTCTTCATCTTCTTCGTACGTTTTTAACGGAGAAATCACGGGCACCACCTTGCCTTGAATCCATCCTGGTCCGAAGTTATTCGTTACTTCTCTCGCCAATTTCACAAGATACTCATTTCTTGCTTTCTCATTCATCTTGCTCAAGTTCTTTTGTTGAGCAAAAACTGAGCAACTACATATCAATGCAATTGCCATAATAATCATTGATTTCATTTTTCTTTAATTTAATTGTTAGGAAAGAAATGCCTTCAAACTAGTCTAATCGTTGATTGAATGCACCATATTTCGAAATTTTCTTTGTTTTATTTTTGGACATGCCTCCTCTTAATGTATTTACTTTATAATCATATAGGATACCAGGGATTCCATAATTATTGACGAATGAAATATCCAAATCTGTCGGTCCTGTTTTTCGCTTCTTTCCTGGACAATACTCTAATGTTGTATGAGTATGAAAGAATGCGCACATATCCGATGGTGGATCAATGTTAACCCTTAACCTTGCGTTTGTATCACAACCTATGGTATCCCCATAGATTGTTTCGCTAAATGAGTATTGATGACTTGCCTTATTATACCTAATGAATATTGCCAATTCTTGTCTTCCTGCAGGACTAGCAAGTGATTTTGTCTCTTCCCAAAGTACATTCAGTTTATTTTTAACGACTGTTGAAGCAAGAATCTCATCAACAGTTGGGAATTGGGAGACTTCAGGTCCCTCCATTTCACTTCTCGTCGTCCTATCCGCCAAAGTGTAGAGTTCATCTTGAGGTGAGTACCCATCAAACTCCTCATCGGCTGAGCATGAGCCATAGATGGTGATGCCAATCATTACTGCCACTGCCACCAGCAGGGCGTACATTCCTTTTAGTTTGTTTACTCTCATTGTTTTTTTATTTAAGCAACCATTGGTTGCAAAGTTAATAAAACTATTTTAATTTCACTCTATTCTTTTGTTTTTTCTTACCACCATACCACATTTCCATCCTTGTCAATTAGGAAGGCACGTTCATCCATTCCTCGTGTGAGGTCGCTTACCCACATCAAGGCTCCTTCGGGGATATTGTCATAATGGAGGACGTTGCCAGTGGCTGTCTTTGTGCCGCATGAAGTCCATTCGTTCCGTTCGTTCCAATAGCGCAGCAGGTAGGTCTCGCCAGGGTGGATGTCATTGTCATCACCTCTTGGCACTATCCGCACAAAACGGATTGCTGTAGGTCTGCCCATATCCATACCTACCCAGTTTCCATCAGCTGCACCCGTCTCGAAGTTACTCAGCCAGTCATGGTCGAAAGCTCGGTGGATAGCATCCTGGTCATCCGTACTGCCTATCGGCTTTCCATTCACCTCCGTGCTGTCAGCGGTGAAGAATGCCAGTTCGGCAATGCTGCCATAGCTGCCGTTGGGTGAGAGATAACGCCAATAGCGGTATTGCTTGTCTGAATGGATTGGGAGTTTGTCGGGCAGATTCAGGTCTTCTATGCTATAGATGGTATCGGCATCAGCGAAGTCGGTACGGTTAGCAGCCTGTATCACTCCGTGGAGCAGACGCTTGCGCATCTTCGCCACGTTGTTTGACTGGTAGTACTTGCGGCGGACATCTACACTGCGCGTCTTCTTCGGATTACACTCGATAAAGTCGATACTGCCGTCGGTATGGAGGATGAACGGCAGAGAGAGAGGACGCAGCTGCTCCCCGTCATACCCCATCACAATATACATGATGTTACGGCCCATCTTGTTGAAATGGGCCTTACCGCCCTTTATGGTGCCATAGTCCACCACGCTCCAATCTGAGCCGATGGCGGTGAAGGTGGCTATATATACGTATGGCTCCGCTACATGGATGTCGGGGAGCAGAGGGATGTCAAGGTCGGAGGTACGGAAGTATCGGTCTGTGATGTCTATCTGACATAACTTAAACGGATGCTTGTAGATAGACTTCTCACGGTATTCACGACGCTCAGGATTGATGGCGTAGGTGTTACGGTAGACCTTCGGGATGCGCTTATCGGTGAAGAATGCTGTTCCGGGGAAAGATGACACATCCCACTCGGAGGTCAGTTCCTCACCTCGGTTGTTGAGGATGGTGTACCAGCTATGGCCTGCACGGTAACGACCCCAATAGGGTGTCTCATCGATGACACAGGGAATACCCACACTGCGGTAGGTAAGTACGGCAAGGGTCACATAGTCGAGACAGGCTCCGAAGGTGATATGCTGCATCGTCGCGTCGCTCAGCAGCGGATAGCCCTTACGGTCCCAAATGCCGAAGGGACGGGTTCGCCAGTTGATTTCGTTGCGTACGGTGTTGACAGCATTGACGGTAGTCTCGTAGGTGTCATCATCACGTACCATGTTGTTCAGTCCCCATGTGTAGTATGTGGACAGCGTATCCCGCCAGCAGTCCATCTCCTGTAGTTCCACTGCCTTATAGGGCAGCAGCCACTCACAGAACTCATCAAAGGTGAGGTGACTGGCCCATGGGCGGGTCTTCCACTGTTCGAATGCCTGGTCGATATTACGTATCAGGAAGTCGGCTTTGATAACCTTGATGTCACTGATGGTGTCGTGGTCAAGGTTGGGGAAACGGGTGTCACAGATACGGAGCAGTGAATCGCTTTGCTCTTTCGGGCTCAAACCAGACTTAAATACCTCGCGTGCGATATTATAATATGTGTGGATGCTATCACTGCGGTAGGAATAGTGGCCGGACATGTTCTCAATCAGGAACATCGCCGCTGCGAGCTTTTCTGGGTCATCCTTATAGTGGTCGAGCACCTTCTCTAACTCACTGCGGTTATTGCCTGCATTGCGTAATGCCTTGTCCATGTTGTCCTCACACGAAGACAGCATGAACGCAAATAATGGCACAAAGAGTATCTTTACCCGTATTCTCATATCATTTTTGTGATTACGATTCTTTTTCTCCATTTCGTTTGTCGCTGCAAATTAACAACATTCTTTTCAAACGACCAAATCTTTTTCACGATATGTTTACACCACTTTTTACACCATCAACTAAATGTGCTGTGTAGCAGAAAGAAAAACAGCCCTGCAAACACCTGCAGGGCCATTATCCAATATCTCAAAAAATAATACATCACTTATTACATCTGTCATATCTGTTATGATGAATGGCAGAGGAACGTCTCTCCCCACCCTTCGATCGACTATTCTTAGGGATTGACTATTGTTAAGAGGTTGGCAATTTGATTGTATTTCTATGAATCCTCTATTTCTTTTCTCACCACAATACCTTTTCAATGTCCTTTCTCACAATTCATCAGTTTTTCTTTTTAACGCTTCAGCGCCATAATAATCTAAGACATATATAGGTAAAGCGCTTAACACTGCCACTTCTGGACATTTGTGGTTGATATACATTGCAAGTTGCTTGTCAAATATCGTATTTTGAGTTTCTGTCTTGATAGGGAATTCGAACACCCCATTTACAATATAATTCATCTTTGAAACATGGGCACGAATAAGTTCTTGCCAGACCTCTTTCGTATACTTATTTATATTGTTCAGTTGAGGACGGCAGTCTGTTGCTGAGAACGTTTTGTAGTGAGGCTCATTCATGCATGCTTCTACATCCTCGCAATTTGATTTGTAGGGGCAGTTCGCACGTTTACACTTTACGGTCAGATCCTTGAAACTATTCAGATCTTTATAATGGCGAATAGCCTCTACCATTGGATAGCTAATATATAGCAATCCATTTTCTGTCTCATTATCGAAAAAATGGAGCATTTCCACAATCTTGCTATCATCGGCTAGCGTAGAGTGTGCATCGTAATCGAAGAATAGGTAAATGTATGCAAAACTATCACGAGTATAGTCTTTCAACAGCTCGGCATTGTCTTTGCTCCGTTCTTTTAGCAGCTCTACCATGTCAAAATCGAAGTATTCTTTTTCCAAAAGCTTGTATAACTGATAGATTTCTGCATCAAAGACACATTTCACAGAAATCCCCTTCCCAAGGAAATTCTGTTCAAGCTTCTCTACATATTTAGACTCAGCTCGCCCACCTTCAAATACAAAAAGTTGAAGTTCTTTATTCGACATGGAAGGCACCTGCTTTATAGATTTTCTCAATGTTATGTCCGAATCTCAGTTCCTTTTCAGTACAAGCCTGTAAGGGTTTGATCTTGTTATTCTGCAAAATAAAGTTGCAATCAGGACGAAGTAAGTCGTTTGTCATCAAATATGTATTATGAGAAGACAGGAATACCTGGCATTTGATGCCAAATAGCAACTTACATACTTTAAATGATAAATCGAAGTGGTAGAAAGCATCAAACTCGTCGATAAATACAAAAGTGGTTTTGTCCATCTTCTTATGCCAATAATACAACAAACGCAACGACTGTGTTCCAGTAGACGCTATTAAATCAAACCGGATGGTCCCATTTCCATATTTACAGATTAGAGCCTTGTCATTGACTTGCGGTTCAACAAAATCGAACTCCTGGTTACTTATTTCCTTCAAGAACCTTTTGAAATCATCAACAAGATTGTTTTTTATAATGAATTCGTCTAAAATGGTAGGAGTTGTTTCAAGTCCCATAAATGTATTCCCCTGCACACTCCTAAACCAGAGCATTGAATTCACGAATTCGCTCAGTTTAATTAAATAATGATCTTTTGCCAATGGATAGGCGTTGAGCAGATAATTAACAATAGAAATGTTATTAGAATTTATCTGAAGATCCTTTTTGGCTGCAGGATTGATTGGATATTGTTTTTCGTCCAAATATAATTTGTTATTCTTTCTTGAGAATGCATTTACACCATCTACTGTAAGTTCTTCCTCTTTTAAAACCGCATGTGCATCTTTTGTATATTGATATTCTATTATTTGTTTTCCAAATTTGAAAGTGTACTCAAATTGTACGCCAACTTTAGGATTGCCAACGTACACATAGTTCTGTTGATAATCTATAATCTTGGCTTTTAAGTTAGTCAAATGATTAATTATATCAAATAGCGCTAAACTGAAATTAGTTTTTCCAGCTCCATTTGGACCATAAATAATACCATTCTTTATGATGCCATCTTTGATGAAGTCTTTACTCCATGTGTAATTACTGGGTTGAGACAAATCCCATTCAATCCTATCGGCAAAGCCTCGGAAATTTTTTACGGCAAATTTTATAAGCATAGCTGTATTCTTTTGATTTTTGATGCAAAGATACAATAAAGTCTCCAATTTCCGTAAAAAAATTACGGAAATATAACATTTAAGTGCCGTATTTTATTGTTTTGAACCTGATTTGCCACTTGGAAACTCGTTTCCTATAGCAAAACAGGAAAACAAAAGAGGTAGAAAGTTATTCAAAATACAAGAAAATACCATTTTTCTGCAAAAAACATATTTTTATTGTATAAGGCTTTGTCATTTGAGAGAAAAGAAATATCTTTTTGGTCGGAAATATTTGTAATCATTCCGACCAAAACAAACCAACATTCAGATTGTGCCTAATGAAGAACTGATGCCAGTTTATGAGACAGACTACAACGAAATGAAAGAGAGTTTCATATATGGGCAGTCTCTAGAATTTGGAGAGTTATGGAAAAAATGACGAGCCTTCAGGAACATTTTATCATAATATACTCCACCAACACCATGAAGGAGAGACTTTCATTGGGAAGAGATTACACCTACTCTGAACTTGGAAGATTAATGAAAAGACTGGAGGATTGGAAGATGTACTTGAAAAACGCTGATTAACCAAAGCTAACCAGCTTTTTTAATATATGTTTTTCTTGATTGAATTATTTCAACCACCTTACAGGTGTTGATGTAAAAAGTCGTGTAAAAGTTTTTCGCTGGAAAGATAGTAACCATACAGGTGCATGTGGAGCCATATTTGCATGTATATATGTAACACACATTACAGTTGGTGTAAAAAGTGGTGTATAGATAATTGAGAAAAAATATGGATGCACGGATTATTTTTTGTATTTTTGCAGCGTTAAAAAAATAAATAAATATATTAATGTATGAAAAGAATAAACAAACAAAACAGAGTGTTTTCTGTTTTATGTGCAAGTTTAAGTGTAGCACTGTTTTGGTATTCGTGTAACAGTGATGAAACCGATGATTGTATTATGAATGACGAATTATCCACCTACGCAAGGCCTCAATTGAGTAGGGGCCTCGAACCTGGAGGAGACCCTTTCCCTAATAAACCTATATCTTGTGGTGTTTATTGCGTATATGAGCTGGCTCCCAATAATATTTCTCTTTGGGGAGTTATTAGAAATCTTCCTGATGGAGTGGATGAATCTGATCCATTGACTCCCTCACAGCTGAAACAATTAGGAAACGATTGTGGAATACCCTTTACAAAGTATTATACAAACATCAGCAGTGATACACTAAATGTAGTTTCCGCTGATACGTTAAGAGGATTAGGACAAATTGGTACTGAATTACCACATGTTATTGTGGGTTATTATGATCATAATTTAGAAGAAAATCACTATGTTGTAGCTTGTAAAATGACAAATAGCAATACTTTGGAAATCATAGATCCAGCTTCAAATAATACAACGATGCCTATAGGTGTCATACAGGCCATTGTGTATTGATAGCAGACAATGTAACAAAAAATATATTCTATGAAAAGACTTATTCTATCGATTCATATAACAACTATACTGCTTACCGTGCCCATATTTATGTGTGGGCAGAATGTTGCATCATCTGAATTACTCTCAAGACATCATATTGGTAAGGAGACGCTAACAAAAGGTATGCTCAAATTTGCTTTTGCTGATGATGGATACACTGCCATCGTATCGTCTGCTGTGGAATGGAGTTACAATACCATGCAAACCTCAAAGTACGAACTGCTTGACACACTGGTTATCCCAGCAGAAATTGTCCAAAACGGTAGACGTTATGCGGTTGTGGCCATTGCCACTGACGGCTTTAGCAACTGCAATTCTTTCCGTCACCTTGTGATTCAAGATGGAATACGCCATATTTACAAAAACGCATTCATGGGCTGTTCGGCATTGGAGTCCATATATATTCCTGCATCGATTGAACGAATAAATGGCAACCCATTTACCCATTGTAGCGAACTAAAGTCGATTGTTGTAGATACGACCAATGTCCACTACACGTCGAAAGGAGAAACAGCAAATGCCATCATTGACATTGCAGAAAAAAGACTGGTTTCAGGATGTTCTGCGACCTCAATTCCAGACTTTGTGGAAATAATTGGTGATTGTGCATTCTATGGTCAGCAGAACCTACACTCCTTGCATTTGCCGCCGTCGATAAAGAAAATAGAGGGTTACGCCTTTGCTGACAGCGGGCTTGAGGATTTGAAGATACCGTCATCGACCAGCAACATCGGGCAAGGTATCTTTGCAGGATGTAACAACCTCACCCACATTGACGTAGTCCGCAACAATAGAACATATAACTCCGCACGTGGATATAACGTGATAATAGAAACTGCCACTAATAATCTTGTAGCCGCATGCAGCAAAAGCAAGATCCCAAAGAACACAAAAAAAATAGCCAACAGTGCTTTCGCCGACCTGCATGGACTGCGTAGCGTTAAGATTCCGCCAAACGTTTCTGTGATCTCACCATTGGCATTCAGCGGATGCAAGAATCTGGTTAAGTTGTCTGTTGCACACAAAAACCAAACATTCGATTCGCGTTCGCGATGCAATGCCATCATCGAGACAGCAACAAAGACTCTAATAGAGGCATGCAGTGCTACCACCATCCCTTCTAACATCAACGCAATTGGCCAAAGTGCATTCAGTAAAGTAGTTGTACCACATACTTTGGTGCTACCCGAGGGGATAAAGGAAATCGGAGACTTTGCGTATGAGCAATGCCATACATTGCAGTCTATTGTACTGCCATCTACACTCAAGACGCTAGGAAAAGGTGCATTTGCAAAATGCCTTGGCCTAAAAAATGTGATCATACAGCCACACAGCATTACCCAATTGAAACAATGGATGTTTGCCGATTGCATCAGTCTGCGGCAGTTGCACCTGCCTGAGGGTTGCGATTCGATTCACCCTAACGCATTGATAGGATGCGTTAATCTTCAGTTGCTGACACATGGCGATGCCTATACCAACATTTCACTTGACTTTGCAGACGGTTTTAAACAGAAGGAAACATATGAGTCAGATAAATTGTACCAGTTGAGTTCCGGAAGCTCTATCAAATGATTCTGGATGCATTTTTCTCGTTGAAAACGTTTTTATGCTTTTTTCTGAAAAAAGTTGGAGAGTGTACCCCGTTTGATGTGACCCCTCTGTCTATCTTTGCATCGAATTTCAGACGATGTCTGACACAGAGTACACTTCTCATCTCCTTTGTACGAGGTCCCGTTAAAGCGGACGAATCGTTCTTAGAAATCGCTGTAATAAAGTCTTTTACGAATAGTTTTAAGAGCGGGACGATTTGAATCTGTACCTTTGAGTCTAATATAATAGGATACAATGAAATAGGAACGCTCGACCTATGAAGTCTTGCAGATTCTTAGCTTCTCACTGACAGACAAAACCCACCTGACAGACCTGTTCGATAAGACTAAATTCGACGATGTCAAAGATCTATTTGGTTCCCTTATCTCGGGGTTAAATATTTAACTCGTCCCAATTTTAAGGGGACTTTAATGTTTTTCTTTTTCTATATAAAGAGTCTCACTATCCTTATCGTACCTTAAAGCCGCATTTCTGAAGATTTCATCTATATCTTTATCTGTGGCAATCTCAGGTTGAGTGTTTTCCTGCTCATCGTGACATCCTCCAATGATATCTTCTTTCACCTCTTTATTAGTAAAATATGATATATTCAAGTCATACCTTCCTGACTGCTTATTTATCAGTTGTTTGAACTCCAACTTCTCACTATCTTTCTCAACAATAATGTACTTGACATCATCCCATTCAAATGGAATATTTAATCTCTTTGGCAATAACGCAGAATCCTTATGAGCTTTTTTGTATGCTTCGTAATTCCACAACATCTGTTTTTCGCCAACGCCTTTTAGCGTTTCAGCATCAGGTACAAACCTAAGTTCCCGTTCATCATAAAACCTATACTTCTTATATTTTCGCTTCGGAAGCGGTCCTTCATATTGTTTGATATACGACAACAAATAGACTATATTCTGGTATTCTTTATCCGATTCCACTTTATCACCAAATTCGTTTATCTTTTTTGCAAGCATCTCAACTACTGTTCTTAGAGCAAATGAGTCTTGGTCACAATACCAAACTGTGGCAAAATGGTTTCGCTTCCCCCATAAGGCACTAAAACCTATAGTATAGTCCCCATATTTCTTCAAATAGTTACCAGTTTCTGCAAGCGGCAAATCACACACACTTACCATAGGATATGCAAATGCAGTATTATACCTTGATGAAGTAACATTTTCAAGGCTATACGACAGATAAAGGCATTGATTTTTGATAATTCCTTTGAGCCCGTCTTTTTTTGTCTGATGCCAAAGGGTATTTGAACTTAAGCCCATTTCTTTATTGATATTGATTCTTACGTTTACATTCTTCAATTTTGGAGAAGATTTTTAACATCTCATCTCGCTCCAATTTCATCTCCCTATCTTCATCTATTTTTTATTATTCTTAATCCCGTTGAGATAATGATCCCTCTCTTCTTCTCTTAAAAAGAGTTACAATGATGGTTTCTATGAAATCAACAACCCCCTGGCACCGTTTCTGCTACTTTTCATCCTGAGTCATACCTCCCAAATCACCTTCTTTCTGGTTTCAGTTTTTTTTCAACAAGTCGTTCTTCTTCCCTCAATTGACCTCTTTCAACAAAGATATTTGTATTCTCTATTGCAGGGCTACTTATTGTAACATCTGTTGTTTGAATAGAATACGGTCCACAATATTGAATTAGTATGTCTCTATTCATTGCCGTACAATTTAATAGTTAATCCAGCCTGATCCTTTCGCAGTGAAATTAAATTTTAGATTCAAGTTGATATCTCTCCAATAAGCAATAATCAAATCATTATAGAACGCTCTCGCTGCATTAGGACTCTCGATTGAGGCTAACATGCATCGCAGATTCAATGTCTGTTGTTGTGTTACTTGTATAGTACTCGCAATATTATTATAAATAGCCAGCTTTTGAGCCTCTGGCATATCAACGGGCATATTAATCACAGGAACAGAATTGATTACAGTTGCAGCATGGGGATCTGCTAAAATCTCATCAAGGACATTGAAGCTCTCATTACATTTCATCTCGGTCTCATAGTCCAACCAAACAGACCACATTAAATCTTCTAGTTCTTTATCGGGGATTGTTACTGGCAAGCCCATCTTCTTCGCTTCTAGTCTTCCAACTGCATAGCCATGATGATAGTATGATGAATTCAATGCTTTAGCTATCTCTTTGACCTTTTTATTATTTCCAATGTGGAAACTTAGCATCTTTTCACTCAGTGAAAACGATAACCTTTGGCTCCTTTTTGAACTACCTATATTCAATGCTCCAACTTGTTCTAACAGCGGTTGGATAGCTGACATCATTTGCTCTTTGCTCGCTTTTACATCGGTTTTAAGGAACTCAATATAATTCACTATATCCTCAGGACTAAATTCTAGTTTCTCTGTCGCCCCCGATGGTGTAATATGAGGAGCTGTCAATTGAGGATCTACGGGACCCAAATTCGAATATGGATGCATGACAATTTCATCTGCTCCCAGAGATAATATAGTAGCTGCACTATATGCCACATATGGTAATAAAACAGTAACTTTTTCATATCTTTCTCGAAGTAAACCCATAATTCTCAATGAAGTTATCGGATCTCCTCCATTGCTTATTATTAAGAAATCAACTTTCTTCTCCCCTTCAGGAATTAGGTTCAGCTGGTCAATGATAGACCTAATTGAATCTCCTGCCATTTGGCCACTCATCCCAGGGCGGATTGATGTCACGTACGTTATTAAAGGTCTTTGCCTTTTTTGTACGATAGAATCAAATAACTGTTTTCTCTCAGTATAACCCATACCATTCTTTAATTTAATTATCTTCATTAGAGTCCCGTTAAAATTGGGACGAGTTAAATATATGCAAATCAAGAGTCATTTATTCACAACAGAAAATCTTCTGTGGGTACTGAATTGTATTAACAACCTTGTATTGTCATAAATTGTATTCATATCCGTTTACTTTAAAACCACCCACAACTGACTACGTTTCAATCTCTTGTGTGGGATCGATTAGTTTTTAACGGGACAGCCATGATACTTATCATTATTAAATTATGTCTTCTACCACAACTCTTTGACATCAGTAATTACTAATCAACTTTCGTTTGTCGCTGCAAATTAACAACATTCTTTTCAAACAACCAAATCTTTTTCATGATATTTTTACATCACTTTTTACATCACCTATCAGATTTGTAACATAACAAAATACAAAACGGCTCTGCAAATACCTGCAGAGCCATTATCCAATATCACAAAAAATAATACATCAATTATTACATCACTCCCCTATTTATAAGCACATCGCTCAACATTATACAAGAAAAAAAGACACAACCTATCATTTGGGGCAGAGAGGATATGCAAACAGCAAAAGATTCAACGTGAGTAGATTCAGGTCAGGTAGAAAAGGTTGGAAGAATCACCACTAGTGCAGCTGCAGGTGCTTGGGAAGAAGGAGAAATCAAGCGCTATATGCAGCAACATGGCGGTGAACGTCCAAAGTACAACCTGAACGATTCTGGTAAGTAATTTATTTAATCGTTCTCCAATCAAATCGTATTGCATCACGATGAGATGTCTTATCTTAAGCAACTGTCGTCATGCACCACGGCAGTCGCTTTTTATATAACGATACCTTGTCTGTTTTATTATATCACAAATACTATCACACGTTCATCATCTTTAGTCTTATCTCATAGCAATAAATATGATTCTAATAAATCAAAGTCGTTCTAAAATATCTCTGCCCTTGTTGGTCAGATAGTATGACTGCATTGGATGGTTTGGAGATTCAGGGTAGAGCATGGCTATATAACCTTCTGCCAAATTGGGGGCTATGTAGGTGTTTACAAAACTCGACCTGTTGCGCAAGTCCATATTATCCATCAACGCCTTTAGATTTGCGCCATTTTCACCAATAGCCATCAAGAATTTCTTTAAACGCTTATTTTTAGCTTGCTCCTTTGAGGTTGTATGGTGAACTTGTATGGTTGTATGGTGAACTTGTATGGTTGTATGTATTGATAGTTGTACGCTTGAACGTAACCCATACGAATGCTGCATTCTGATTGAATTCGGGTTCAGGGAGGTTTGCTTCACGACAAGCATCAACCATACGACCTACACCACTGCCCCAGTTCTCCAAGAACGTGGTTTTGAACAGCACGTCAGCAATGGTTGGGTTCTGAGGGAATGAATGATGAGACTGCTTGATGGTTTCAACCGTCAACTCATCTGGTAAATGACCAGTGTTTTCAATCTCCACCCGGTCATCATATATGGCTATACCCACAGAACTACTCGTATTATGAAATTGTCTGTGACAAAGGGCATTCGTCAAGGCTTCACGCAATGCCTCAGCGGGAACTTCCAGTTTTTCTTCTCTCGTAAAGCCAACTATTTTGCCGCTAAGAGAAAGATGCTTGAAGAAGAAAGCCATACCTGCATCAAGCAACATGAAGAAGTTTCCGTATGCACGTTGGTTGTCAAGATACCACTTTTTCTCGAAACGGAAGCATAAAATCATCGTTTCGCGCGTAATTTAAGCAAATCCCCCCCGTTATCTTTCCCTTATCTCCTTATTATCTCCTTATTATCTCCTTATTATCTCCTTATTATCTTCCTCCTCCGAAAAACTTTCATTTTTAAATTTTTTAATTCTTACATTGTCCTTGGTCTATTAACCTATTAAGCTACTAACCTAATATCTCAATAACCAATAACCAATAACCATTAACCTTTCATTTTTCATTTTTAATTTTTAATTTTTAATTTTCCTCTGGGGGAGGGGCTTTATCTCACAAAAAACTTTTTCCCTTCCACGATATTCAGTCCCTTCTGCAACCCATTGATGCGTTGTCCTAAGACGTTGTAAATGATAGCCACCCCTTGTTCATGAATGGAATCTTTTTGAGATTGCTTCGCATATACGTCTTCTATCTTTGTTGCAATTAGTTTATCTATCCAACTTAATTCTATGTAATCCTCTGCAGGGGCTTTGTACACTATCTTTCCGTTTTGGATAAACATATTTAGTCTATTACCCAGCCATTCAGTATTATTTGGTCTTGTGCCATGTTCTGGTTCATCAAAATAATTCAGTAAGCCATAAAACATATTTCTGCAACCGATATGATCAATCACTTCAAGATTTGCTGGTGTATCACGCCACATGTCTTTGTCGTAATTGTAGTATTTATACAGAGGACGTGAAGTTCCGTCTTCCAAAGAAACCATATCATATCCTACGAACCGCTTATTAGTCTTTATGTCATCTTTCCAAAGACTGATGTCATTACCTTGACTCATTTCATTGAAATCATACATGACTAACTCACCATCCAACAGCTCAAATGACTTGTAATAACTCCACCATAGGCGTTTCTTAAAAAACGAACTCTCCGCATAGATTCTGTCGTCTTCTTCTCTCAATAATGCATATAAACCATCATCATAATGATCATCATCACCGTAAAATTCGTTGCCCGTAATCCCTTTATACATATAGGAATCACGGTAAAGTTTTAAATATCGTTTGCCATTAACCACTGTGTCACCATTGACAGAATATACAGTATAAAGATTCTTTTCAAAGGGATCAGTCCCTCCAAAACAATATCTATAATATATCCATATTGGATTCCCGTCCAACATTGATATAGCCTCCTCCTGAGCTTGGATGTATAGGCAAGAGAGGAGAATCATTGCGACAAATATAAGTTTCTTTCTCGTTTCCATGTTATTTACAAATTTAATAGACCCTGATTATCTCATTCAATTGAGATTGCAAGTCTTGGTTGTTACTATATTATTTATGTTGTAAATATATTGTATTTGTTTTCACCTGCAAAATAACAACATTCTTTTCATACCACCAAATTTTTTCCCACTTTTGTTTACAGCAATTTTTACATGGACTATCAGATTTGTAACATACAGAAAAACAAAAACAGCTCTGCAGATACTTGCAGAGCTGTTTTCTACTTTGCTTTAGCTTTATTCTCTATCATCTTGATAGATTCAATATAGGCTTGTTCTACTGGCGAGAGCGTCTTTACCTGATACTTACGATACTCAGTAAGAGCTTTCTCAATTGCCTTCTCATGCGTAACCGAGCCTGCACCGATTAGCAGTTCTTCACCGTTTGCAGAAAGAATACTATCTAATTGTCGCACGTAGTCCTCCATGTACATCGGACGATGACGCAGTGCCTGCATTTCGGCAAAATCGAAGTATCCAGAAACGAGATTATTCAGGATTTTCAATTCATCGGCTGTCAGGTAGTTTTTAGCAATCTTGATGTCATTGATTCCTGGCAATTCTCCTTTGAATGATGTCAGTCCCATGAAAGGTTGGTCTGCATTCGCTCTGTCATAAATCACCTCAGCAGCAGTATGTCCATGTGCTGCATAATGCAACTTGTTCTGAACCATCTTGAAGAATAGTTTTGATGCATCCGTTCTTGGGTCGTAGTCCACACTAGTGGCATAGAGATCGAGTACCTGACGGTACATCACCTTTTCCGACGAACGGATGTCTCGGATTCTATCTAACAACTCTTTCCAGTAGTTGCCTCCACCCAGATTCTTCAATCTTTCATCGTCCATCGTAAAGCCCTTCACGATATATTCGGCGAGACGTTCTGTAGCCCACTGACGAAAACGTGTACCTTGCTTCGACTTCACACGATAGCCCACACTAATGATAACATCAAGGTTGTAATAATTGGTGGGCTTGGCAGAAAAATCGGGATTTCCGATTTTTCTCATTGTCTTAGCCTCTTCTATCTCTCCTTCAGCAAATGCATTAAGAATATGTTCGTTGACAGTAGAGCGGGCCTTACCAAACAATTCTGCCATCTGATCTATGGTCAGCCACACTGTCTTGTCCTCCAGGCGTACATCTAATTGCACTTTCCCATCGTCCGATTGGTAGATGACTATTTCGCTAATATTATGATCCGTTTCTTTCGTCATATATCTTTAGGATATGATTTCCTCTGCAAAATTACAACATTTTCATGAATCCACCAAACTATTCATCAAAAATCTATTAACCTATTAACCTACTAAGCTACTAACCTATTAAGCTATTAAGCTACTAAGCTACTAAGCTACTAAGCTATCTAACCCACATCTTCCTCCCATCCACAATATTCAATCCCTTCTGCAATCTGTTGATGCGCTGCCCCTGCAAGTTGAAGATTGCATCGCTCCTCTCCCCATTGAGGGGGAGTCGGAGGGGGCTTATTCCATCTGCCATTTCCTCCTCCGTCAGTGCTACGATATTGCCGAACATGTTCCAAGGGAAGGTCTGCTTGTAGCTTTCCACGAGTGGTGCCGGCACATGCAGGGTGGCATGTTCTATCAGGTAGTATTGGTATTTTGTTGCCTGATAGTAATTTCCATCGTAATCATTCCATCTGAAGGTAAAGTAGCGTGGCAGATAATAAGTTATATCATATAGTTTCACCTCAGCGATATCATCATCCGATTTGATTCGCGACAATCCATCCGTGCCTGCACTTAAAGCTAATGGACTCAACTCCGGGACGAACGATGCATAGCAATAGAAATCATTCAAGAAACAATTATCGATAGGTCCGTTCGAATTCGAGAGATATGCCCAAAATGCATAATAGTCTATTTTCTCAATATCGCCCATGATCCTGAAGGTTTTCAATTGAGGTGAAACGTTGATAGTACCGCTCCCTAATACGCGAAGAGTGCTGGGCAGTTCAATCGAAGTTACGTTTCCTTTATAGAGATTCCTCAATGCCCACTCATCGATAGCCGTCACCTTATAGGTATTCCCTTCTACTTGCAACTCTGCAGGTATGACCAGTTTGTATTCGTGTGTGTTATCCGGGACTATGACTTTTACCAATGTGGCTGTATGGTCATCGTGGTTGTAAACATATTGTAAGACAAGCCCCTGATAGGCAGCTTCTTGGTGGGAAACGATATGCTTGAAATAGCACCAAGGGGCTGTTGATTGATAGGCTTCCAATGAAGCAGCTGCTACATGCAGGGTTGCATCGTAGTTGCTGCCCTCGAAGGCATACTCATCAGCAGCAGGAGGCACGTCGGAATAGGAGTAGATTTCCTTCAATCCCGTACAGCCGTTGAAAGCATCCTGACAGATTTCGCCTGAGCAGCCGTCGAAGACTACCACTTTGAGTTCCTTGCAATCTTTGAAAGCATTGCTGCCCACGAAGGTCACGCTGTTGGGAATGGTCATAGAGGTAAGCGACTGACAGTTCTCGAATGCGTTATCGTCAATCATAGATAATCGACTTGGCAAATCTACCGCAGCTAATGACGAGCAGTCGGCAAAGGCACGCATACCGATATAAGTGGTCTTGGAGGGAAGGGATATGGATTGCAAGTTGCTACAACCGACAAAGGCCCCCTCACCAATGGAGGTCACGTTACTTGGGATATCAATCTCTGACAAGCTGGTGCAGTTTGAGAAGGTATAATCCTCAATGGCTGTGATGTTGCCAGAAAGCCTCACAGATGTCAATCCCCTACAATCGGCAAACGCAAAGCGTCCCAGATAGGTGATAGAGTTGTTGAGGAAGACACTCGAAAGCTTCACGCAGTTGAAGAAAGCGAAGTTCTCGACAGAGGTTACTTTGTAGTATTTGCCGTACGACATGATGCGTCCTGGAACAGTCACTTTCGCTTCATACTTCCCCTGACCGCTGGTCACAGAGACCGTTGTTCCGTCCTTGTTGAAGGTATAGTAGACCGTCGAGTTATTTTCCTCATCAATAGCATCTGGAAGTGCCATAAATCGCTCGAATTTGGTCCACGGTTTGGTGACAGAGTATATGCTCATGAGCGACTTCGGAACATGAAGTGTCGCTTGAAGAGGCCAATACATATAGTTTTCGAACGCATTCTCAGCTGTCTGGGGCATCGTGGTAGGATAGCAGAATACATCTTCTATTCCCATACAGTTATAGAACGCCTGCCAGTAGATGTCTGTCACACTTTTGGGAATGACGATGGTAGCGAGTTGCTGACACTCCAAGAATGCATATTGCCCGATAGACGTCACTCCTTCAGGAATCTCAATGGAGGGCAGGCTGGTGCAGTTCTGGAATACAGAAGGGGAGAGTTCTGTGAGTTGATCTGACAGCTTGACGGATTTCAGGTTCGTACAATCCTGAAACGCCTTATTACCCATACTGGTAACGCTGTTGGGAATCACAATGGAATCCAAGGCGGTACAACCGTTGAATACATCCCATCCCAAAGTTTTTACACCATCAGGAATATGAATGGATTGCAAGGAGGAACAATTCTTGAAAGCACTCGATTCCAAGGCTTTCACACTATTCGGAATCTCTACATAACGCAAGGATGTGCAACCGGCAAACACGCCATATATGGCTTTGATGGTATTCGGAATACGGATAGAATCCAAACTCTCGCATAGAGAGAAGGCTTGTCTTCCCAATGAAGGCAAATGTTCAGGGAGCGTGACTGATCGTAAAGAAAAACATCTGCAGAAAGCACTTCCGCCAATAGAAACACTATCGGGAATCACGATGGACTCCAAGCTGGCACATTCCCAAAAAGCTCCTTCGCCAATTGTCTTCAGACTACTTGAGAAGGTCACAGAGGTGAGCGAAGTGCAATACTGAAAGGCATAATCACCAACAGAAGTGACAGAATCCCCGATGACAACACATTTAATCTGCTCCGTGTATTTCTTCCAAGGGGCGTCGTATCGTCCTTCCCAATCATAATTCATCATATCGCCCTTTCCAGAAATATAGAGGGTATCACCCTTCAAGTCCCAAAGGACATTACCACCATACAGACCACAAACACCATGCACCGATTCCTGTGCCTGCATGAAGAGCGGCAGACAAATCAAACATAGTATGTAAAGGAGCTGTTTCATTGGCAACTTTTTTTATTTTTACATTTTATAATTTTATAATTTTTACATTGTCATTTGACAACAACCTTCTTCCCATCCACAATATTCAATCCCTTCTGCAGCCTGTTGATGCGCTGCCCTTGGAGGTTATAAATACTTTCATTTTTAAATTTTTCAATTTTTACATTTTCCATGATTCCATCTGCCGTTTCTTCGGGGAAGAACGGATCTGGATAGAAGTTAGGACTCTTGTACTCCAACTTGCCATCACGATAGAAGAGGTTAAGGTGGGTACTACGGTAAATAGCATCATTTTGAAGTAATTCCATGGGGAGAAACCAAGCACTAGGATAAATTAGAGAATAGAGATTGCCGATATTCGGTAGAATTGAATCTGATGCTTCTACATTAAAATCATAAAGGATATATTCTTTATCAACCTTTGTTAATACTTTATCAGCAAACGATGCGCCCAATACGGAATGCTTTACAAAACTATTAATATATGTTTCTGTATCCACATATACTATTCCCTCCTGCTCCCGAAGACTAATTACATGATTGCCTTTTGATGTATAAAAATAATTATCATCTGGTGAATATAAATAATGTGGTTCTGTAATATAGCCAATGATATCTGCATATATTTTTTTATACACTTTCCCATTTATGATTTCTTCACCATTCAAATAATACTTAACATATTCGAAATCACAAGCAATCGCATTTCCTGAATGGTTTGCATCATACGTACCAATAGTCGCATAACTCCACACATTGCCATCATCAAGGAAGGTCTGCGCATGAGTTAACATTGGCAACAACAAACATAATAAAACAGCAATTGACCTCATAATTATTCTATATTACATTCCACCTGATTCTACTTTAAACTCTGTGCGCTTGCACAGATGGCTATCGCCATGCTGAGCATAAAGGAATATAACCGTTTCATAAGCATCCGTATTAATTAAGTTTATAATTCTTTTAAAAATATGTTGCAAAAATAATGTATTTCTTTGATTCCTCAATACTATTTCACAAAACCCTTCTTTCCATCCACGATATTCAGTCCTTTCTGCAACCCATTGATGCGCTGACCCTGCAAGTTGAAGATTGCATCATTATGCATTATGAAACGAATGTTCGACGTAGTCAATTGTGAATTATGAATTATTTCTTCAATTCCATCCGTCTCTCCTTCTGCTATCGCTA